>ERZ1699650.16-NODE-16-length-219890-cov-171.414770_pt1 | contig 219890 bp, 207 predicted proteins | sample MGYA00581512_ERZ1699650 | MGnify/ENA primary metagenome ERZ1699650 (study PRJEB42348, sample SAMEA6618698) | metagenome | isolation source: Polyester-degrading enrichment culture growing on monomer terephthalic acid, Te | collected 2019-05-17 ...
TAGTCCTACCAGATTAGATAACGAAAGAAGCCACCTTCGGGTGGCTTTTTTTGTTATGTCAGCCGGGAAACCCGGCTGCGAACGGTAAGTTCGACCCGAAGGGCCTACTCACCCCGCTTTCGCCGAACCGTGACGGACTCGCCGCCAATTCCCCAATTGTCGGTCTCGACCTCGTCGATAACGACCACGGTCGTCGCCGGGTTCTTACCCAGCACATCTCTCAGCAATTCAGTGGTGCCCTGTATCAATTGCTGCTTCTGCTCGGCTGTAGCACCCTCTCGGGTGATCTTGATGTTTACATAGGGCATGGTGTTTCCTCGGTTAGTCGTTCAGATGCAACCACTGCTCGATTTGGGTATTCACAGCCGCTTCATCAGTCAGCGGCGCCATATGACCGCCCGGTGTGCTTACGACCCTGGCCTCCGGCAACCAGTGTTTAAGCTGCTCTATCAGGGCGCGAGCGCTGGCCCGGGTATGCTCACCGTGCAGCAGCGTCAGCCGATCCGCGAGCGGTGCAAGGGCTTCTGCGGTGAAGGTTGGGTGCATCAGCGCCTGAAAATCAAGATCGACTTTCTTAACCTGATGAGTGAACAGCAGTTGCAGCCGCTCGGGCATGGCATCAAAGGCACCCGGGCCATTCCAGTATTCGATAAATCGCCGGGCCTGCTCCGTTGAGTCTGATGCGGTCGATGCATCGTCGAACACATGCAACACCGATTCAAGATCCTTCAAGCCTGCATGTCCACTCTCCAGAATGGAAAAACACACCGGTTCAAACAGCACGAGCCGCTCTACGCGATCAGGATGTTTTTGCGCAAAGGCCAGTGCGACAGCAGCACCGTAAGAGTGCCCTACCAGCCTTACTGTTCCCTGAATCTTCTCCTGCTCCAGCAAAGCTTCCAGCAACGCCACTTCTTGCCACAGCGTGAATGGCTGCGTATTTTCAAGCGCTGGTATCGGCGTTTCGCCGTAACCGTATAAATCCATCGTCAGACACTGCGCACTACCCCGCAGTCGACGAATAAGATCACGCCACTGACCTGATGAACTCAGCGAACTGTGAAGCATCACTACCGTGGGGCCCTGCCCCACGCTTAAATATCCTGGCAGCATTGGATTCTCTGTCAGACTGATTTTAAATGTTCTTTGGCTTCCATCATCTCGTCGCGCAAGGCGGCCGCTTTTTCAAAGGCCATGTCTTTGGCCGCCCGGTGCATGTCGTCTTCCAGCCGGACGATCACTTTAGACAGTTCCGCCGCTGTCATGGTTGCGTAATCGCGAGCTTCGGCATCGATGCGTTCAACCTTCTTGCGGTTGCGTGCAATCTTGCCCTTGCGGCCCGGCGCCACTGCGCCTTCGAGGATGTCTTGCACGTCTTTGACCAGCGCCTGAGGCGTAATACCTTCGGCCAGGTTATGGGCTATCTGTTTCTCGCGGCGCCGATCGGTTTCGCCAATGGCGCGCTCCATTGACCCGGTCATTCTGTCGGCGTACAGAATCGCTTTGCCGTTCAGGTTACGGGCCGCCCGGCCAATGGTTTGAATCAGCGACCGCTCGCTGCGCAAAAAGCCTTCCTTATCGGCATCCAGAATGGCCACCAGCGACACTTCGGGCATATCGAGACCTTCACGCAGCAGGTTAATACCAACCAGCACATCAAATTCGCCCAGCCTCAAGTCACGAATGATTTCTACCCGTTCCACGGTGTCGATGTCCGAGTGCAGGTAACGCACCTTGACGCCGTTTTCATTCAGGTAATCGGTTAAATCTTCCGCCATGCGCTTGGTCAGCGTGGTTACCAGAACTCGCTCGCCCACGTTTACTCGCAAATTAATCTCGTGCAGCAGATCATCCACCTGGGTGGTTGCCGGGCGGATCTCAATAACCGGGTCAACCAGACCCGTTGGTCGAACCAGTTGCTCAACTACCTGCTGGGTGTGTTCTTCCTCGTATTTACCCGGTGTGGCCGATACATAAATGCCCTGGGGCGCCAAGCGCTCCCATTCCTCAAACCGCATCGGCCGGTTATCGAGTGCCGAAGGCAAACGAAACCCGTACTCAACCAGAGTTTCCTTGCGTGAGCGGTCCCCTTTATACATGGCACCCAGTTGCGGCAAGGTCGCGTGGGATTCATCGATAAACATCAGCGCGTCTTTGGGCAGGTACTCGTACAACGTCGGTGGCGGATCACCCGGGTTGCGGCCAGAGAGGTAGCGCGAGTAGTTTTCAATGCCGTTGCAGTAACCCAGCTCGCGCATCATTTCCAGATCGTACTTGGTGCGCTGCTCAAGCCGCTGCGCTTCGACCAGGCGTCGGTTATCCTCCAGCACCGTCAGACGTTCTTTCAGCTCAACGTCAATCTTATCAACGGCTGCCAGAATGGTTTCGCGAGGCGTTACATAGTGGGTTTTCGGATACACCGTATAGCGGGTGAGCTTTTGCAGTACTTCACCGGTGAGCGGATCAAACAGGCTGAGGTTTTCCACTTCGTCGTCGAACAGTTCGATGCGCAATGCCTCCAGTTCCGATTCGGCTGGAAACACATCAATGATATCGCCCCGGACTCTGTAGGTGCCCCGACCAAACTCGATGTCATTTCGGCTGTACTGCAATTCCGCCAAACGGCGCAGCACCTGTCGCTGATCAACGGCATCGCCACGCTTCAGATGCAGAATCATTTTTAGGTAGGATTCGGGCGAACCCAGGCCGTAGATGGCCGATACCGTCGCGACAATGAGAACATCGCGGCGCTCCAGCAACGCCTTGGTGGCTGACAGCCGCATTTGTTCAATGTGTTCGTTCACCGACGCGTCTTTATCGATAAAGGTGTCTGAAGACGGGACATAGGCTTCAGGCTGATAGTAGTCGTAATAGGAGACAAAATACTCGACGGCGTTTTCCGGGAAAAACTCCCGAAATTCGGAATATAACTGGGCTGCCAGCGTTTTATTGTGTGCCAGTACAATGGTCGGGCGTTGTACCGATTCAATGACCTTGGCCATGGTGTAGGTTTTGCCGGAGCCCGTCACCCCGAGCAGGGTCTGGGCGGTCAGGCCGGCGTTCAAGCCGGTTACCAGTTGGTCGATCGCCTTGGGCTGATCTCCCGCTGGCTGGTACCTGGAATGAACTTTAAAGGGTTTCATGGGCATCACTGGGCTGGGAGCTTGGTTTACCGTAGGGGAACAGAGCCGGTTTACCGGTTTGCTCCCCGCCCGGTCTGATTACAATACGTCGACGATGGCGTCACAGACGGCATTGATGTTGGCTTTCGACATGCCCGCGACATTGATGCGACCACTGCCGACCATATAAATGCCGTAGTCTTCACGCAATCGGTTGACCTGGTCGCCGGTCAGGCCAGAAAACGAAAACATGCCGTTCTGGCGTTGAATAAAGCTGAAATCGCGCTTAGCGCCCTTGGCCTTAAGGGTTGCAACCAGGGCATCACGCAACTCGTGAATGTGATCACGCATATCGGCCACTTCCTGAATCCACTCGGCACGCAAGGTGTCGTCCTTCAGAATGGCAGCAACGACCTTGGCACCATGCGCCGGCGGATTGGAATAATTCCCGCGAATGATGGATTTCACCTGGCTGAAAGCGCTGTCGGCGGTTTCAGCCGAACTGGCCACCAATGTCATCGCACCCACTCGCTCGTTGTACAATCCAAAGTTCTTGGAGAACGAATTGGCAACAATCAACTCCGGTATCCGATCAACAAAGGCGCGCAAGCCGGCGGCGTCTTCATCCATGCCTTTGCCGAAGCCCTGGTAGGCAAAGTCGAACAGAACGACAAAACCCTTCCGTTTGGCCTGCTCGGCCAACTGTTGCCATTGCTCACCCGTCGGGTCGATACCGGTCGGGTTGTGGCAGCAGCCGTGGTACAGCACGGCGTCACCGGCATCCACCTGTTCCAAATCAGCCAGCATGCCATCGAAATCAAGCCCTTGCTGTTCGGCATCGTAATACCGGTACTGGCTGATCCCGAGGCCAGCGCTTTCAAAAATATTGCCGTGGTTGGCCCAGGTTGGGTTGGACACGTGAATGCGGCTCACGCCTAATTGACGTTTCATGAATTCGGCCGCCGTGCGCAAGGCACCGGTACCACCGGGCGATTGTGCGGTGCGGGCTCGCTTCTCCAGGATCACCGGACTGTCAGCCCCGAACAACAGAGCCTGAACCTGACGGCCATACTCAACGTCGCCCGATATGGCCAGATAGCTCTTGGTGGTTTCGGAGTTCACCAGCTCGGCCTCGGCCTTTTTAACCGTGTTCAGAATCGGTGTCTGCCCTGCATCGTTCATGAACACCCCGACGCCCAAGTTAACCTTGTGCGGGCGCTTGTCGGCGGCAAAGGCGTCGTTTAACCCAAGTATGGGGTCGGCCGGGGCTGCTTGAACTCGTTCGAACATGACAGTCAGGATCCTTTTATTGTGTAGTCATTAGGTTGGGCTCGGTCACCACGGGTGACGGCCAATTATAGCGCGGTGCCACAATCCCAGCCACGAAAAGCCGGGGCGTTGCATGGGACATTACAACAACGAAAACACCTGCGTCTCTTTAGTAATTGGGCAGTCGAAGCGCATTTCAACCGCTTTCAATTTCAGGTTCTCGTGACTCTCGTTGTTTTTACCATACCGCGGATCGCCCATAACCGGATGGCCAATGCTGTCGAGGTGCCGGCGAATCTGGTGTTTGTTCCGGGTTGTTGGCCAGACATCCAATATCGACCGGTTCGGATGCGCTTCATAACGCTGCTTGCTGAACCGGGTCTGGGCGGGTTTGCCGTCCAGCGGGGTATCAATATTCCCGTCTTCTGGCGCATCGCCCGCCACTTCGACGCGAAATTGCTGGCTCACCGCATTGGGCGTATCAAACAGTTCGGTCAGCAGCGCTGCGGCCTTGCGGCTATGAGCGACAATCACCAGGCCAGAGGCCGCGCTATCAAGGCGTTGCACAACAAAGACTTCCCGGCGCGGTTTGAAGTAAAGCTCTACCAGCCGGATCAGCGATGCATGGTCGCCCCAGTCAGTCCCTTCTATCAGCAAGCCCGGCCCTTTATCCCATACGCTGTAGTGCGTCAGGTCCTGAACCAGACGGGGCAATGGCGGTCGCAACGACAGCAGATCTTCATCATAAAAGACCTCCAGCCGATCGCCGATTTTGAGATCGGTCATCGCCCGGCGCAGCCGCTGCCGGTTGTCTTTGGCATCGACGTGCCACACCGCCCCCTTATTCATCATGTCTTTTAGGCGGGACTTCGACAACTCAATGTTATCGACCAGAAAATCGATGGCGATCAGTGAGTCGGATGCCTCTACCTCGAGTACTACATCTATGCGCATAGCCGGTTTCCGTTGTCAGGTCGAACCAGCAGCAAACCGGACCGACCTCAATATTTAAAAGCTGGGTAGCTTAAGATCTTCCAGCGCGTCTTCGGCGCGCCGGCGGGCTTCATCTTCGGCACGGCGGCGCTCGGCGTCGGCCGCATTGCTTAGGCGGTCACGCTCATCCAGCAGTTCCTGCTCCAGTGCTTCCAGCCGGTCCATGACCTGCTGCTGGAACTCATCAGCCTGATCCCGGACTGCGTCGCCCTGGGCTTCAATTTCATCAAACCGTGCCCGCAAGGGCGCTGTCAGGGTTTCCACTTCAGCATCCAGTCGCGCTCTGGTGGCCTCCAACCAGCGGTTGTATTCCGCCTGCAAGGCCGCCGACAGTGCAGACCGGATCTGATTGTCCAGATCGGACGTCAATTGCAGTTCCGGCGCATCGATGTCGCCGGTGACCCGAATGCCGATATCGAACGCGGCAATGTTTTCAAGCGCATTGCCGAGCGTTGTTGCGATCCGGCCTTCACCGCGGGCTTCAAATTCTGAGCCGCTAAAGCTCAGTTCGATCAGGCCATCGACCTGATCACCGGTTACCGTGACTTCACCACCCAAATCAACCGTGCCGGGTGCCCAGTCGACATCGACGCCGCCCAGGTCCAACGACCGTGAAGAGAACGACAGGTCACGGCCAATCAACTCAAAGCGATCGACCGTGGTCGCTTGCCGGCGATCCAGCACCGCATCAATGCGCATGGCCTCATCACCGGCTTCGCCCCGCATTAATTGCAGTCGAACCGGCTCCCCGGTCAGGCGTTGCTGACCGGTTACCTGACTCATGGTCAATGTCCAGGGCCAGTTATCCGCCTCAAAGCTGATCAGCCCCTGGCGCAACAGAAAGTTGGGCGTTGGGTTGGGTGTGTCAAACCGGACATAGCGGCCATCCAGTCGGGCTGGCGCAGCTTCCTCCTGCTCGCCACCCGAAGGCGCGAGTCTGCGTAGCCAGGGAGCGGCCTGGGTATAGTATTTACGGGCCTGATCGTAACGGTCGAATATGGCATCACCAAGCAACAACCGGCCGGCCCGAACCGCAGAGGCCTGGTTCAAGGGGTAGGCTTCGCGCAATGCAGCCCAGTCTTCAGCCGGTGCCGCTAACGCGGCTTCAAGCGCTTCCTGGCTGTCACTAACGGCCGCATTGGCCGCCTGGCGCGCCGCCGCTACTGACAGTTGGTCTTCCACGGCCTGACGCTGCAGTGCTTCCAGGTCTGAGCGGGCCGAGCGAATCGCGTCCAGAGAGTTCAGTGAGCGGCCACGCAGAGCTTCAATGCGTTCGTCGTATTGCGCAATGGACTCATCGTCCGGCAGGTTGTTCAGGGCACTGCCAACCTCAGAACGGGCACGCTCAAAGGTGGTGCTGGCCTGGTCTGTAGCTGACCGGGTTTGGGTCAGAGTCTGCTCGACCGCGTCAGCCGGTTCCGGTAATTCCGCACGAACCGATTCAGCTCTGCTGGCGGCCGCATCCCGGGCTCTCTGCCCCACGCCGGGCCCGGCGTCGCTGGTGTCCACCGGGACGATGCGACCGGGTTCATCACGCTCGGTCCCACTGCTCATGCCTGAGACAGTGAGGTCATCGATGCTGATTTTGCCAAGAAACAACTTGGGCAGATCCATCGCCAGTCGGGCGGTCCCCAGCTCAAACAGGTTGCGCTCGGGGTTTTCCTTGTCGGTGACCTGGACGCCGCGAATATCAAACCCAAGCGGGCTGAGCGACAGATCCACCGAGGCGACATTAACTTCCGCGCCGTGAACCCGGGTACCACCGGCCTCCAGGCCCGATTTAACCCAGTTGTCCAGAAACAGGGCGCCGATCACAATGATCAGTGACAGCACAACCACGAAAGCGATCAGGCCGCTCCATCGAAAAAGCTTCATCTGTGGCGCTCCTTTAGCTCACGCGTTCGTACAGGGAATAGACTTTGCTGGCCTTAACAATTTGCACCAGTTTCAGACGGTTCGCCCACGGCATCAGCCGGGCACGGTACTGCACCACCCCGTACCGCATGATCAGCACCACGGGCATAAACAGCAGCACCGAGACCACAAAACTTGCGAGTGTAATGGTGTGATTGAATTTGATGATCTGCCAGACATCACTCTGGTACAGGCTCGTCCAGGTGGTGGTCAGGCCGGGATGCGTCAGCCAGGCGTAGCCCCAGGCGTCAAAGGCCGGGTCCAACAGGTAGGCAAACCCGGTGAATACCACCCAGAACACCAGGAAGGTGCCAAAATGCACCCGTAGAATGCAGGCCAGCAGAATGATCAGCAGGTTGTGCACCGACCACAAAGGCGTTAGCCCGATAATGAGCGCCAGACCCACGGCAAAAGACAATTGCCAGGGGCCGGCGTCTGAATTCAACGCTTTAAAAAACTTTAAAAACTGAGTCAGCATGGTGTCCCTCACGCATGGTTGTCTGGTAGCCAGTGTATCGCCCGGACGATGTTAACGACAGCCGCCTGAGACTTGGGAATCACTCGGCTTGATCGGCCGGGTTATCCTGGCGGTCTTTTACCTTCAGCAACTTGTCGACAAGCCGGCTTGCGGCCACCAGGCCGAAACTGGCGGTCACCATCACGGATGCGCCGAAGCCAGTGGCACAATCGAGACGCCGGCTACTGTCGTCGCCAGGCTTGGTGGCGCAGACTTCACCGTTGGCCTGGGGATACAGCAGTTGCTGGGTCGAATAAACACAGTCTACGCCAAATTTTCGTTTCGGATTGCGACTGAACCCATACTCCCGGCGCAACAACTGCCGGGTACGGGCGGCCAATGGGTCCTGCTCGGTGCGCGACAAGTCGGTAACCTGAATCTGCAGCGGATCCGTCTGGCCACCCGCGCCGCCGGTGGTGACCAGCGGAATTTTCTGCCGCTGGCAATGGTTGATCAGCGCCGCTTTGACGCGCACGCTGTCGATTGCGTCGAGCACAGCTGAGGGTCGGGGTGTCAGATGCGAGATCAAATTGTCCGGTGTCAGAAAGTCATGCCGGGTCTCGACCTCACAGTCTGGGTTAATATCGCGCAAGCGCTGGGCCAGCACATCCACCTTCATCTGGCCAACCGTGCTGCTCATGGCGTGGGATTGACGATTGGTATTGGACACACAGACGTCGTCGAGATCGATCAGCGTTATGCGGCCGATGGCAGTGCGTACCAGGGCCTCGGCTGCCCAGCTACCAACACCACCTACACCCACAATAATCACATGCTGTTCACCGAGCCACCGAGTCTGGTCGATGCCATACAGCCGCTCTGTGCCCCCAAATCGTTCCGACGCCATTACTGGAATTACCCTCATGATTACTGTCAGGATCCGTCTTGCCCTGCTCCCGCCCCACTATGGGGCTGGCGGCGGAGTATAACAACTCACGTTTCGGAGTTCGCTATTCGCTATGTTGCCAATCGTCTGCACCGGCCAGCCGGTGCTTGCCACCGGCCAGAACATCGGGCAGCATTTATGACCAAACTGTTCTCTTTACCACCCCTCAGGATTCCCTCCCCGCCATGCCGTTTACTTTCGATACCATCGACCGCAGCGATACCCATGCCATCAAACACGAGCTGTACCGCAGCCAACCGGTACTGCCGATGTGGGTTGCCGATATGGATCTTGCCTCTCCGCCTTGCGTAATAGACGCGCTTCAGTCCCGGGCCGCTCATCCGGTATATGGTTACAGCCATCCCTGGCCGGGGCTAAACCAGGCCGTGGTTAACTGGTGCCAGCGCCAGTATGACTGGGCCATTGACCCGAGCTGGATCGTTTGGCTGCCGGGCGTGGTACCGAGCTTCAATCTGGTTATCGACACCTTTGCCCGGGGTGGCCGCGTGCTGGTGCAGGAACCCAATTATCCACCGCTGCGCAAAGCCGCTGAATTAAGGGGAGCCACCGCCGTTAAATTGCCAGTGTCTACCCGGTCGCCCGCCGGATGGGACTGGACGGCGCTGGAACAGGCGCTGGCAGACCCGGACTGCCATCTGATGATTCTGTGTAACCCGATGAACCCCCAGGGCCTTATGCTTGATCAGCATGCACTGCAGAGTCTGGCTGAACTGTGCCGCGAACACCAGGTTATGCTGTGTTCGGATGAGATCCATTGCGACCTGATTCTGGAACCGGGAGCACGCCACTGTCCGGCTGGTTCCCTGCCCGATATCGCCGACCAGAGCATTACGCTGATGGCAGCCAGCAAAACCTTTAATGTGGCGGGGCTGGGCTGTTCTTTCGCCATCATTCCCAATGGCGACCTGCGCCGGAAGCTAGAAGGAGAAGGTCAGGATCTGATGCCCCACCCCAATTTCATGGGGCTGGTCGCGACCGAAGCGGCCTTCAGTGAAGGGCACGATTGGCTACTGGCGTTACGGGCTCATTTAAAGGCGAATCGGGACAGAGTGGCGTCAGTCATTGGCGAGCTGGACGGGCTGAACTACGCACCGGCCCCCGCTACCTTTCTGGCCTGGATTGAAAGCGACCTGGCGCCCGGCGAGGCCATGACCCGCTTTAAGGAAGCCGGTATCATGCCAAGCGACGGCAACGATTTCGGTGACCCGCGCAGCGTCAGGCTGAATTTTGGTACCGGTCGCGACACGCTCGATCTGGCGCTGGACCGCCTGGACACTCACTGGCGCCAGAACAGGCACAGTTCGTCCCGGTAAACCTGGTTCAACAACGGGGTCGGGCTGACGCTCGGCTCTGCGCCGGGGTAGCGCTGCCACCGCCCCCGGCTGCCACGAAAATACAGGCGCCAGGTTGCATCGCGCCAGTGCAATAACGCCATGGGCAGTAACACGGTCTCACCGGTTATCGGATGAGGTTGCTGCTCCTGAATCAACAGGGCGGTTTTCTGAAACCGCCCGCGGAACAATGCGGCAGATGACGATTTTTGCAAAAAGCGCTCAAGCGCAACCTGCGCCTGGCGTTGCACAAATTCAGGGAGTCCGTCACTGACGACTAACGAGGTTTCCACAGAATGTCCTTTCAACACGACGATTTGCTGGCACTGGCACGCACGGAAATGCCCTTCGGTAAATATAGCGGAAAACCGCTGATCCGGTTGCCCGAGGAATACTTGCTCTGGTTTCAGAACAAGGGATTCCCTCCTGGCAAGCTGGGCGAACTGATGGCGCTGGCACTGCTGATCCGATCCGAAGGGCTCGAATCCCTGATTGAACCGCTGATGCCTGGCAACCGCCGATGACCGAAACACTGAAGTGGTCGGGCGGTACCATTCCAGTAAGGCGTTCAACGCGTAAGACCGTGGCGTTGCATGTGCGGGACGGAGCGCCCGAACTGCGCGCTCCCTGGCACTTGTCAGATACCGACCTGAAACGCTTTCTGGCCGACCGTGAAGACTGGTTAAACAAGGCCTTACACAGCCAGGCCGAGAAGCAACTGCAAAAACCCGACTTTAGCCAACAGAACCGCTGCCCGCTGATGGATGAGCAGTTAACGCTGAGCCTGCAACGTGGTACTCGGTCGCAATGGCGTCGTGAGCAAGACCGGCTGACGCTGATCGCACCGGTGCTGGATAAACCCCACGTCCACCATGTACTGGCCGATTTTTATAAAACCCAGGCTAAGTATTATTTGTTTAAAAAAACCCGGCAGCTGGTGCTGGCTGAAGGCTGGGAAAATCGCCTGACCGATGTCTGCCTGCGTCGCACCAAAACCAAATGGGGGCACTGTACTGCCACCGGCCGCATTCAATACAACTGGCTGATCATGCTGGCACCAGAGCGTATTGTCGATTACCTGGTCGCCCACGAGACAGCTCACTTGCTGCACCCACACCACGGGGCAACATTCTGGGCCGAAGTGGGCAGACTGCACCCCGGCTGGCAGGCTGATCGACGCTGGTTGCACGATAACGGCCATCGCCTCTGGTTATAACGCAAAACCAGCGCCCGGCTACAACCGATAGCGCCGGATCAGCTCGCTCAACTGCTGCGCCATTTCATCAATGCGCTGTATGCCAGCGACCAGGTGCTGCGTCTCAGAAGCATTCGCTTCCGACAGATCGCTGATACGCACCACGTTGGTGTTCATGTCTTCGGCCACCTTGCTTTGCTCTTCAGAGGTCGTGGCAATCAACTCGTTCATGGATGAGATCGCCGATACTGAATCCAGAATGTGCTGCAGACCCTCGCCAATGGCAACGATCGTTTCTCCGTTACTTCGCACCACCTCGACGCTGTCGCGGGCAGAGCTGGCCGCAGCCTCACTGCGCGTTTGCAGCGAGCGGATGACACTCTCGATTTCCTGAGTGGACTGGGACGTCTTTACCGACAGGTTGCGGACTTCATCGGCCACGACCGCAAACCCCCGCCCCTGGTCTCCCGCGCGCGCCGCTTCAATGGCCGCATTCAATGCCAGCAAATTCGTCTGTTCGGCGATGTCGTTGATCGTTTTGACCACGGTGTTAATGGCATCGGACTGGTCTTTCAATTCCAGAATGTTGTCCGACAGGGTGCTCATCTGCCCCTGCATGGCCCGGGCAGAGCCGATAGCCTGTTCAATGTCCTGACGAGAATGACCGGCATGCTGGTTGGCATCCTGGGCACGGTGCGAGGTTTCTTCCGCGTTCTGTGCCACTTCCCGAATGGTCGCTGACATTTCCGTCATCGCCGTGGCAACTTGTTGCGTTTCCTCAGACTGGGCCTGAGAGCGTTCTGCATAATTGCGACTGGCCGCATTAAATTCACCGGACATGTTGTGTAACTCGGTCACCAGCTGCGAGACCTGCCCCAGCGTATCGGTCAGGCTCTGAGCCAGATGATTGAAATGCCGGGCCAGCTCACCAAATTCGTCTTTGGCATCTGCCTGGGCCCGAACGCCGAGGTCACCCTGTGCCACAGCGGCAAACGAACTGAGTAGATTACTCATGCCTCGCCGCAGTACCCCGCCCAGTGACCAGGCCACCCCCAGAAACACGATCAGGGATACCGCGGCAATGGCGGCAATCACATTGAGCACGGTGGACTGAACTGACTGAATCTGACCGTCAACGGTGGTAATGATGTGTTCGATCACTGCATCGGCATTGGGCTTGTAGGCATCCCAGGCAGCGATGGCCTGTTCCAGGTCCGGTGTAACCTCATCGCCGGGCGGGTGCGCGACGACCAGAGTCCGCAACCGGTCCAGCCGACTGACGATCTCATTGATCGGGCCGACCACCCGCTGATCTTCCTGGAAGGGCCCCTGACTTGTAGCAGCAGCCAGGCGCTCAGCTGTATCGCGCGCCTGAGCCTCGTAGCGGTCTACCGACGCCTGATCACCACTGTAAACCGCTACCTGCAGCTCCTTGGCCGCTACCCGCATATCGTTGTACACCTGAATGGCGGGAATCAGGCTGCCGGAATAATAGTTGGCAAGACTGGCGACCACACGGGACCCAATAAACCCTGCCAGTGCCACAACGCACAACAGAACAAAAAGACCAGAGAGGGATAACCGGATACGGGATTGAATCGTCATGGGCGACTTCCTTTAATCAACAACACGACCACCGATTAGTTGCGCATCAACGGCCATCTACCAAGGCTCATCGGCGGGTAATCGGGTGACTTTAATCTTAATCAGGATAGTCGCTTGCAAAAAGGGTGTCAGGGCGCCGCCGGCAAGACCAGCCGAAAACGGGCACCGCCCAGCGGGCTGTCGTCGATGCGCAGCGAAACGCCGTAACTGCCCAGAATATCGGTCACCATACTCAGGCCAATGCCCTGCCCCGGCTGCAAGGTATCGAGCCGCTGACCCCGGTTGAGTACCGCCTTACGCCGTTCGAGATCGATGCCCGGGCCATCGTCATCGATGTCGACCACCCAGCAATCGGGAAATTCTGGCTGGCGCGCCACCGAAACGGTGATGACCGAGCGGGCGTACTTGAAGCCGTTTTCCAGCAGGTTGCCGAAGACTTCCAGCACGTCGTTGACGTCCATGGCCAGCGTCCATTCCTGATCGGGCTCGGGCAAATCCAGCACTTTGTCCTCGTGATGAAAGGCTTTGCCCAGCGCCCGGCCAAGCCGGTCGAGACTCTGGTTCAGTGAACTTCTCTGGCCCAGCACCGGGCCCTGCCGGGTTTCCGTGACAGCCCGCTGCAATTGGTAGCGCACGATCTGATCCATACGATGCACTTGCTCGTGCAACTCCCGGCTATCGGCTGGCTCCAACGTTCGAATGACCGCCAGTGGCGTTTTCAAGCTGTGCGCGAGGTCAGCCATGGCGGTTCGGTAGCGCTCACGCTGGCTTTGCTCGGCATCGAGCAGGCGGTTCAGGTTATCGGTCAGCGGCTGCAGTTCACTCGGGTAACGCCCCTGCAAACGCCCCTGTTCGCCGGTGCGAATCTTCTGAAGATTCTGCGCCAACTGATGCAGGGGCTTCAGCCCCCAACGGGCGACCAGCCAGAGCGCCATCAGCAAGGCCAGGGTAACCGCGGCCAGGCCACCCCATAATTGCTGGCGAAAGGTTTGAATAATCTGATTCAGGGGGGCAGCGGTTTCCAGCACCCAGAATTCATAGCGTTGTTCGCGCCCGTCTGCTGCTTCCCACAGCACCGCATAGCGCTCAAAGATATAATCGCCACGAAACCCGAAATCTTCCTGCCCGATGTCGATGTTGGCCTGGGCAACGACCCAGTCGAGCTGATCAAACCATTGGCTCGACAGGCTCTGCCAGACGACCTGGCGCTGTTCATCCAGCACCAGCGCGACCAGCCCCGACTCGGGAGAGTTATACCGCTCTTCCGCCAGGTAAGCAGGGAGCCAGAGTCCATCGGTTTGATATTCAGATTCGGCCAGTAACGTCAGAATACGCAAAAACAGGCGTTCCGACTGACCCGACATCTGGCTGCGTTCAAACGCCCGGTCCAGGGCGACACCGGTCACGCCCAGAAACACCAGAAGCACCAGGCTTGCCGACACCAGCAAGCGGCGACGCAGTGAGAACGTGGCTCCCGCTCTTGTTTTGCGTGCCGGGAACACAGACATCAGCCAGTCATTCAGCCACGGCGTCCGCGTTGAATCGATACCCCATACCCCGCTGGGTCGTGATCGGGTTGCGCTCGTTATCGGGATCCAGCTTCTTGCGCAGGCGGCGAATAAACACCTCGATGACGTTGCTGTCCCGATCAAAATCCTGCTCGTACAGATGATTGGTCAGCTCCGTTTTGGAGACGACTTTTTGCCGGTGCATCATCAGGTATTCCAGGGTGTTGTACTCGTAGCTGGTCAACTCGACATCCCGGCCATCGACTCGCACCCGGCGTGAAGCGGTGTCCAGCTCGTAGGGACCGACCGTCAACGTCGCGGTCGCCATGCCCACGCTGCGGCGCAGCAGTGCCTTCACCCGCGCCAGCAATTCGGCGAAGACAAATGGCTTGGCCAGATAATCATCGGCACCGGCTTCCAGGCCAGCGACTTTGTCCTGCCAGTGGCCGCGCGCCGTTAATATCAGTACCGGATACTGTTTATCGGCGGCTCGCAACTGACGAATCAGCTCGATGCCATCCAACCCGGGCAAACCGAGGTCGATGATGGCGACGTCGTAGTCGTTCTCAGTCGCCTGAAACAGGCCGTCGTTGCCATCGGCCGAGGTGTCGACCGCAAAGCCTTCTTTTTTGAATCCGCCGTGCAGGTGTTCGCGTAGACCGGCTTCATCTTCAACGATCAAGAGTTTCATTCACTTCCTCCAGCAGCGCCGGATTGGTCGGCATGCCCGATGTTCGATTCAAATCAACGGTTCGGACACGGCCACCATCGAGCAGCAAGCGCAATCGATAAGCCCAGTCGTTTCCGGCACTGACTCTGTCTACTTTGACCACACGGCCGTCAAACAGGCATTCAGCGGCTTGCACGACCTGACGCTCTGTCGACAGAGGGAGGCGTTCGCCGGTACAGGGATGAGCGCCACTCTCAGCCCGGGCAGCACCCGAGATCATCAGCATCAACAGAATTCCGGTGCCGATTCCCAGGCGCCTGAGGCGCACCGCAACATTGCTTGACATGAACGTGCCTCTTCAATTAACGGGGCGTCACCTCCACAGCAAGCTCGACATAGCGTCCGGGGTGACGGTCCATAAAGGTCATGAATTCTCGACCATTGTACCGGTAGCGCACTTCATAGCCTACCAGATCACTGCGCCGGTGACGGTATTCCACTTCGCACTCGCGCTCGGTCCGGTAGCGAACCGTGGTTTCACCACGACCGCCCAGTTCATGCCCAATCGCACCGCCGATGATACCCCCGGCAATGGCCCCGAATACCTGGGATTCCGGAGAGTTGCCGCTGTGCGAACCGACTGTGGCACCCACGGCACCGCCGATGAGTGTGGCGGCCGGGTTACCGCCGCGATGGCTACGGCTGACTTCCACATCGCGCGTGCGGCATATTTCATAACGGTGTTCGCTGTTGCCCCGGCTGTGCTCCCGGTAATAGTAGGTTTCATAGACGGGTTCTACCTGCACTACCCGGCCTTCCGCAAAAAACTGCTGACGATCACCGCGGTAACGATGATCATCATGATCGGCGACAGCCAGACCGGATGTCGCCATGCCAATGACCAGTGCCAGACCCATTGCTTTGTTCATATTGTGGCTCCTTTATGCGTTGCCAACGTTATTGCCATGGATCCACCTTACCGGCTCTGGCTGAACCATGCCTGAACCCCCTGATCCCGCTTCCCGATCAAAGTATTTCATGCCCGCTAAAAAGCGCCACCATATTGACTGTAAGGCTCGCATACACTCACGCCAGACGCGGCGAGGGCTGGCGCTGAGTGTCCACAAAAACTGTGGATATCTTTGTGAACAACCGCAATTGAACCGGCCCTAGCCGCCATTACTCTGGGCCCCCAACGGATTGATCATTTTTTAACCAACAAAATAAAACCTTTATTTTTCAATAAGTTATAAAGTTTTCTTAAGGAGTTCAACGCAAATTTTTGATCACACGACAAGAATTGAGGGCTGCAAGCGCTGGTTTTCACGACTGGGGATATATCGCCTAAACCCTTTTTCAAAAGTCATCAAGATGCGCCGACTTCTTATATTGTGTCTTTTTGTAAATTGTCATCCAAATGTCGTTTAAGTGTGTCTTTCCAGCGTGCATTGCCAGCCATTCAGGGGCTAATCGACAGCCAAAAAAAAGCCGACCTTAGGTCGGCTGTTTCAATCATTACATCTTATTCAGTGGCTTCCCGCCACTGAGCGACTTCTTCAATGCCAAACGCTTCGATCCACTCATCCAGAGTTTTGGGGTTACGACGCTTCTTCTCGATGCGCTCACCCGTGTTCGGATGCACATACACACCGATCTCCAGCTTAGGACCGGTCGATTTGGCGGGTTTGGCAGCCTTGCGTGAGCCTTTGCTGCCACTCTGGCGCCCAAAGTAGCTTTGCAGCTCCTCAAAGAAAGCAGGCTTGTCGGCTTTCTTGCCATGGGCTTTCAACCAGTCGACGATGGCCTTGGCACGAACATCGAAAATATCGTACTCGGAAATGCCATACTCATCGAAGAGGTTACGCACCTGTTCATGGTACAGGTCATACCCTTCCTGGCGCTTGGCTTGCGCCTCCTTCAACTGACGCAGTTCTTCGATTTTCTCTTCGTGTTCTTTGATCTTCAGATCCAGATCCTGGTCAAACATGCTGAGCTCCTGTTCACTCGCCCGACTGGCGAGGTTTCATATGGGGGAAGAGAATAACGTCCTTGATCGACGGTGAGTCGGTGAAGTACATCACCAACCGGTCAATGCCGATGCCCTCGCCGGCCGTTGGCGGCAGGCCGTATTCGAGCGCATTGATGTAGTCTTCATCGTAAAACATGGCTTCATCGTCACCGGCGTCTTTCTCGGCGACCTGGGCTTTAAAGCGCTCGGCCTGGTCAATCGGGTCGTTCAGCTCCGAGAAGCCGTTGGCGATCTCGCGACCACCGATGAAGAATTCAAAACGGTCGGTCACCTCGGGGTTGTCGTCGTTACGACGCGCCAGGGGTGAGATTTCTGCCGGGTAGGCGGTAATAAAGACCGGGTTACGCAGCTTTTCCTCGACCGTTTCTTCAAAAATCTCAGTCTGAATGCGACCCAGGCCCCAGTTGTCTTTTACCTGAATGCCCAAACCGGATGCCACTGCAGTGGCTGCCTCGCGGGTATCGATATCGGCTGCGGACAGGGTTGGGTTGTACTTAAGAATGGCATCGAACATGGTCACCCGTTCAAACGGCTGGCCGAGATCAAAGGTTTCGCCCTGGTACACCAGTTCGGTCGTGCCCAGCACGTCGCGCGCCAGGGTACGCAACATGTCTTCGGTCAGGTCCATCAGTTGATGGTAGTCCGCGTAGGCCTGGTACCATTCCAGCATGGTGAATTCCGGGTTGTGCCGGGTGGATACGCCTTCGTTGCGAAAGTTCCGGTTAATTTCGAAGACTTTTTCGAAGCCGCCTACAACCAACCGCTTCAAATACAGCTCTGGCGCCACACGCAGGTACATGTCGATGTCCATGGCGTTGTGGTGGGTGGTGAACGGCCGTGCCGTGGCGCCACCGGGAATCACCTGCAGCATGGGTGTTTCGACTTCCATGAAGTCACGATCCGACAGGTAGCGACGAATGCCATTGATGATGCCGGCGCGAATCTGGAAGGTCCGGCGCGTGTCATCGCTGGTGATCAGGTCGACATAACGCTGGCGATACTTCATTTCCTGATCGGACAGTCCGTGGAATTTATCGGGCAGCGGGCGCAGTGATTTGGTCAGCAGCACCATGTCGTCAATATTGGTTACTTCGACGTACAGCTCACCCTTTCCCGATTTGGACAGAGTGCCACGCACACCGACGATGTCGCCGATATCCAGCAGTTGCCAGTCTGTGCTTTCTTTCTGCAGGGCTTTGCCGAGGTAAAACTGAATGCGACCGCTGACGTCACGTAAACCGACAAAGGGGCCGCCCCGGCGCATGACCCGGCCGGCAACGCTGACTTCAACCTTCAGATCGACAATGGCTTCTTTTTCCAGCTCGCCGTACTGCGCCTGGAGGTCACCGGCCATCTGGTCGCGTTTGAAGTCGTTCGGGAACGCCTGTGGGCGGCTCTCGGCGAGGGTCGCGAGCTTTTGCTTGCGCTCGGTGATGATGTGGTTTTCATCGTGGTCGGTGTGCTTGTCGGTCATATACAGTCTGTCCAGTGTTGCTCAGCCGCTCTCGGCGGCTGCGGATTAATCGGTGCCCGGCCAAAGCCGAGCTGGCCAGGCTTAAAGGCCTTTTTTCAGCGAGGCTTCGATGAATGGGTCTAGCCCGCCTTCGAGCACGGCCTGGGTATTGCGCGTCTCAACGCCGGTACGCAGATCCTTGATGCGTGAATCATCCAGCACGTAGGAGCGGATCTGGCTGCCCCAGCCGATGTCTGACTTGGAGTCTTCAACCGCCTGTGCCGCTTCGTTCCGTTTTTGCATTTCGAACTCGTACAGTTTGGCCTTGAGCATTTTCATGGCCTGGTCTTTATTCTTGTGCTGGGAACGGTCATTCTGACACTGGGTAACGATGCCAGTCGGGTTGTGGGTAATCCGCACGGCCGATTCGGTCCGGTTCACGTGCTGGCCGCCGGCACCCGAGGCTCGGTAGACGTCGATGCGCAAATCGGCCGGGTTGATGTCGATTTCGATGTCATCGTCGACTTCGGGCGATACGAACACGGATGAAAACGAGGTATGGCGACGGTTGCCCGAATCAAACGGCGATTTACGGACCAGGCGATGTACACCGGTCTCAGTGCGCAACCAGCCGAAGGCGTATTCGCCTTCAAAGCGAACGGTGGCTGATTTAATGCCGGCCACTTCGCCTGCCGATGCTTCCATCAGTTCGGTTTTGAAGCCTTTCTCTTCGCCCCAGCGCAAGTACATGCGCAGCAGCATTTCAGCCCAGTCCTGGGCTTCGGTGCCGCCGGAACCGGCCTGAATATCAACATAGGCATTGGCCGGGTCCATTTCACCGCTGAACATGCGGCGGAATTCAAGCTTGGCCAACTGGGCGTCGAGGCCGTCCAGGTCGGCGATCACCTCGTTGACAGTCCCTTCGTCGTCTTCTGCGTCGGCCATTTCCAGTAAATCGGCCGCGTCGCGAACACCGTCGACCAGGTTGGTCAGTGTTTTAACAATGGTTTCCAGGGAGCTGCGCTCCTGCCCCAGTGCCTGCGCCCGTTCCGGGTCGTTCCAGACATTCGGTTCAGCCAGTTCCCGTTCAACTTCTGCCAGTTGTTCTATCTTCTGGTCGAAGTCAAAGATACCCCCTAAGCACGTCGGTGCGCGCTTTGAGGTCTTTTATCTGTTCTTTAATCGGATTAATTTCCACGTACCGCTCCTGTTCGTGTCTTGATCGTACAAACCCATGAAATTTAGCGGGGCGCGCATTTTAACGAAATTGATATGCCGGGGGTAGTGATATCCCAATAACCTTTTAAAAAACAATGCGTAAGGGGTTGTCGGACGTCTTCTGTGGCTCGGTTTCTAGTGGTTAAGTGTACTGCTTTGCCGGAAATTCGTGCCAGCTACCGGGTAGGCCTCTCCGGGGTCGGCATGAATCCATCCATGGAGCCTAGACCGCAGCGTCCATGCTGCGGACTACCCCGGAGAGGCCTACCCGGCAGCTAGCACTTGGTGTGGTGCTTACCTCTACCCTGTAGAATTAATATTAGAGTTTCTTATAAGTTTTAATAGCCGCTTATAAGCACTAAATCGTTTCCAGTGGTTTTATTGCATCAAATATAAGCTGTACGGTTTCCCGGCCTCTGAAACGATTACAGGATAATTGATAAATACCAGATAAAGCTCTGGCTTGCGTTGGCCAGATATCAGTATCGATATTAAAGGCAATGGCCTCGATGCTATGGCTTTCTTTATCGGACAAACTCAGTTTTAAATGCCGCTCGCCCACGATCTTTTGCTGCTCAATCCAGAATTCACCTTGAAAAACCGGTGCCGGAAAGCCCTGTCCGAACGGACCGGCCTGTTCCAGAGCCAGGGCCGTACCCAAATCGCGTTCTTTGGCGCTGAGTTCGCCATCCGTCATAACCGTTGGCTGCAGGGCTTCGGGCTCGCACAGTGCCTGAACCGCCTGTTCGAACCAGTGTTGCAATCGTCCCTCATTGCCCTCGGAAAGCGTCAGGCCGGCTGCCATGGCGTGGCCGCCGAAGGTAATCAGCAGTTCAGGGTCTTGCTTGGCGATCCAGTCGAGGGCGTCGCGAAGGTGAAAGCCGGGAATGGAGCGGGCCGAGCCTTTCAGTCGGCCGTTATCAGAGCCGGCCAGTGCGATGACGGGTCGGTGGGTTTGGTCCTTGATGCGGGAGGCCAAAATGCCGATCACCCCTTCATGCCAGTCGGCCTGGTACAGAACATGGCCGTTGCGGGGTGGTAAATCACTGATCTGTTCCAGTGTTCGTTGGGCTTCGACCACCATGGAGCGCTCTATAGACCTGCGCTCGCGGTTCAGGTCTTCCAATTGTGCCGCCAGCTGGCGTGCTTCTCCCGGGTTATTGGTCAGCAAGCAGCGCACACCAATGGCCATATCATCAAGGCGGCCAGCTGCGTTGAGCCGGGGTCCGACGACAAAGCCAAAGTCGGCCGCCTGAGCTCTTTGCCATTCTCGCCCGGCGACTTCAAACAGAGCCTGAATGCCAGGCCGGGATTGCCCGGCGCGAATGCGACCCAGGCCCTGGTTGACCAGGCGGCGGTTGTTGGCATCCAATGGCACGACATCGGCGACCGTTGCCAGGGCAACCAGATCCAGCCAATGGGCCAGGTTGGGCGGCTGCACAGACTGTTGCTCGAACCAGCCGCGGTCGCGCAGTTCAGCTCGCAACGCAATCATCAGATAAAACGCCACGGTGCAGCCGCAGGCGGCTTTACTGGCAAAGTCGCAGCCTGGCTGGTTGGGGTTAACAATGGCCTCAGCCGGTGGCAGGTCGGCACCTGGTAAGTGGTGGTCCGTAATGAGCACGGCAACGCCAGCGGCCTGCGCCGCTGCGACGCCATCCAGGCTGGCGATGCCGTTGTCAACGGTGATGATCAGGTCGGGAGAGCGCGTCAGCGCCTGCTCTACGATGGCAGCCGAAAGGCCGTAACCGTACTCGAAACGATTGGGCAGCAGGTAATCCACCTGGGCGCCGAGGGCTCGCAATATCTGAACGACAAGAGCTGTACTGGTAGCGCCGTCGACGTCGTAATCGCCGATCACCAGAATGCGCTGACGGTCATCCAGCGCCTTGATCAACAGCTCAACTGCCGGCTCAATCCCTTTCATCGTCTGCCATGGCAACAAATGCTGCAGGGATGAGTCCAGTTCCTGCGGTGAGCGCACACCGCGAGACCGGTAGATCCGATCCAGCAACGGCTGCTCAGCGACGACGGCTCCGTCAGGAACGGGTCGGGCTTGAAGTTTGGGAAACGGAGCGGCCACGCCGCTCAGCTACCCTCGCCGAAGACGGCGTTGGCGACATAGGCCTGAACCCGGCCGAGCTCGTTGGGCAGAACGTCATAGCGCTCCGGCCGGTCGAACAGGTCGGTTAGGTGGTGCGGTAATTCTGGTGATGTCAGGCCAGCCTGTTTCACCGCATCGGCAAACTTCACCGGATGGGCGGTGCCCAGGGTGATCATCGGGTCGATGGCACTGCGCCGGGTTTCCCGGGCGGCTTTTACGCCGATGGCGGTGTGCGGATCAAGCAAATAGCCGGTTTCTTCGAAGACCTGCTTGATGGTGCTGACCGTGACGGCATCGTCTACGCCGTAGCTGTCGAACACTTCACGGGCTTTGGCCAGGCGGGTTTCGTCCAGGGTGACGGTCTCGGTGTTCATCTTGTTCATCAGGTCGGCCAGAACGGCACCGTCCCGATCGTAGAGGTCAAACAACAGGCGTTCGAAGTTGCTCGATACCACAATATCCATGGATGGCGACAGGGTATGCGCCAGCGGGTGCTTTTCGTAAACGTTGTTGCTCATCACCCGGTGCAGGATGTCGTTCTGGTTGGTGGCGACGATCAACTGGCTGATCGGCAGCCCCATCTTGCGCGCGAGATAGCCGGCGAAGATGTCGCCAAAGTTTCCGGTCGGTACTGAAAACGCCATGGAGCGGTCTGGCCCACCCAGGTTCAACGAGGCGTAAAAGTAGTAAACGATCTGGGCCATGATGCGTGCCCAGTTGATCGAGTTAACCGCAACCAGGCGGCGCTCGCCGCGCAGGAAGGATTGATCCCCAAAGCTGGCTTTGACCATGCTTTGGCAGTCGTCAAAATTGCCTTCAACAGCCAGGTTGTAAATGTTGTCGCCGGTAATGGTGGTCATCTGGCGGCGCTGCACATCGGAGACGCGGTTGTGGGGGTGCAGGATGAAAATATCGATATTGCTGCAGCGCTTGCAGCCCTCAATGGCTGCCGAGCCGGTATCACCTGAGGTCGCACCCATGATGACGACTTTCTCGCCACGCTTTTCGAGCACATGGTCAAGCATGCGCCCGAGCAGCTGCAATGCAAAGTCCTTGAACGCCAGGGTCGGCCCCTGAAACAGCTCCAGCACGTACTCGTTGTGGTCCAGCTGGGTCAGCGGCGCAATGGCTTTGTGGCCAAACACGCTGTAGGTGTCCTTCAGCATGGCCGCCAGTTCGTCGTCGGCGATGGCGCCATCGACAAAGGGCTTGATGATGTGAAAAGCCAGTTCGTGATACGGCAGGCCGCGCCATTGGCGAATCTCGTCCAGTGAGTACTCGGGCAAAGTTTCCGGCACATAAAGGCCACCGTCTGAAGCCAGGCCGGTTAACAAAACATCTTCAAAACCCAGGGTTGGGGCCTGGCCCCGCGTGCTGATGTATTTCACGAATCAAGTCTCGTTAGAAAGGGTTCGGCCGAGCAAAGGCCCGACCGGTGTTCATCTCAGGTTTCACAGTCTGCTACCAATTGAGTGTCGGGTGCCGGGGGTACCTATCCGGGGTAGTCTGCAGCAGGGACTAAAATGCCAGGAGCATTTTAGCACGAGCTCAGCGAGCCCGAAGGGTGAATCCCATGGATGGGATTCATATCCTGCAGTCTAGGCCCCATGGATGGGTTCACGCCGACCCCGGATAGGTACCCCCGGTGCCTGACACGGACTCATGGCACCAAAGGACAACCAAACTCCGAAACTTGAGCAATAAAGCCAAATTAGCCATCCAGCTGTTCAACGCGAATCCGAACGATCGGCTTGGTGACCGACTCCAGCGCCTGCATGGCACTGATGGCATCGTCCATCCTGTGTTCACGTACCGGGTGCGTCAAGAGAATAAGTGGCACGACATCCGACTCATCTTCCGGCTCTTTCTGGATGATGGCCTCGATGTTGATACCCTTCTCGCTCATGATGCGCGCGATGTTGGCCATCTGGCCGATCTCATCCTTCACAGAAATACGCAGGTAATAAGCAGTGACAATCTCACTGACCGGCAATACCGGCATGTTCTCCGTTTCAGAGCTGTAACCCAGGTGCGGGACGTTACCGGCGTTGTCGATTTCACGGGCGATGTCGACGATATCCGCAATCACGGACGAGGCGGTCGCTTCCGAACCAGCGCCGGGGCCGTAATACATGGTTGGCCCAACCGCATCGCCTTCCACCAGTACCGCATTTAATACGCCATTCACATTGGCCAGCAGCCGCTTGGAGGGCACCAGGGTTGGGTGCACCCGCAGTTCGACACCTTCATTGGTTTTTCGGGTAAAGCCCAGATGCTTGATGCGGTACCCCAACTCTTCTGCGTATTGAACGTCTTCCCGGGTAATTTTGGTAATACCCTCGGTATAGACCTTATCGAACTGCAGCGGAATGCCGAAGGCAATGGACGCGAGAATGGTCAGTTTGTGAGCCGCATCGATGCCTTCTACATCAAAGGTCGGGTCGGCCTCGGCATAGCCCAGCGCCTGCGCTTCTTTCAGGACGTCATCAAAGGCACGGCCCTTTTCCTGCATTTCGGTCAGGATGAAGTTACCGGTGCCGTTGATGATGCCAGCCAGCCATTTGATGTCGTTGGCGACCAGGCCCTCGCGAATACCCTTGATGATCGGGATGCCGCCGGCAACGGCCGCTTCATAGGTCACCACCACGCCCTGGGCTTCGGCGGCCTTGAAAATCTCGTTGCCGTGTATCGCAATCATTGATTTGTTGGCGGTAACGACGTGCTTGCCATGTTTAATGGCTTCTAACACCAGTTCTTTGGCGACATCGTTGCCGCCGATCAGTTCCACCAGGATATGAATATCCGGGTCCCGTGCAACATCGAAGATATCGCGCGATACCTTGACGCTGCCCAGGTGACAGGCCGGATTATCCCGACGGGCACCAACGTGGGTAATTCGCACAGGCTTTCCGGCACGGCGCGCAATGTCTTCGAGGTTGCGCTGCATGACGTTGAAAGTACCACTGCCTACGGTGCCGAGACCGCATAATCCCACATTGACTGATTTCAAAACTGACCTCATTAACTGACTGGAATCCAACAACGGCCGGGCAAACGCCGACCGTACGGTAGGGAGTTCAAAACATACTGAGCACGCCGCTGGGTGTCAACGCGAAACCCGCGTCAAACGCGGACTTTGGCTCCCGCGACCGTGATATTTTCGCAACAGGCTGTTTCACGCGCTCAGACGCATCCGCGACGCCAATAAAAAAGGCAGCCGAGGCTGCCTTTTCAAGATCGTCACAGAGCGATAATCGCTCGGCGTATTAACGCTTGTGATCGATTTTTTCCTTGATGCGTGCAGACTTACCTGAACGCTCACGCAAGTAGTACAGCTTGGCCTGACGCACGTCACCACGACGCTTGACTTCCACACTGTCTACAACCGGTGAGAAGGACTGGAAGGTCCGCTCAACACCAACGCCGCTGGAGATTTTACGAACCGTGAAAGCTGAGTTCAGCCCGCGGTTACGCTTGCCGATCACGACGCCTTCAAAGGCCTGCAAACGCTCACGCTCGCCTTCTTTAACCTTAACCTGCACAACCACGGTATCACCCGGGCCGAAGGCAGGGATTTCTTTGTTCATCTGTTCAGCTTCGAGCTGCTGAATAATCAAATTTTTATTGCTCATCAAATCGCTCCTGATCCATTGCGCGAGTTCTGCTCATTGAGATACTCGTCCAAAAGCGCCTGCTGTTCTGCGGTCATTTCCCGGTCAGCCAACAGGTCTGATCTACGTTGCCAAGTGCGCCCCAGTGCCTGCTTAAGCCGCCACCGACGAATGTTATCGTGGTGACCACTGAGCAGTACCTCCGGCACACTCATTCCATCCAGTACTTCAGGTCGTGTGTAATGTGGACAGTCCAGCAATCCATCGGTGAATGAATCTTCAACCGCCGATGCCTCATGCCCCAGTACGCCGGGAACCTGCCGGCCAATGGCATCGATAAACGCCATGGCGGCCAACTCACCACCGCTGAGCACAAAGTCACCCAACGACCATTCTTCATCCACTTCGGTCTCGATCACACGTTCGTCGATGCCTTCATAACGGCCGCAAACGAATATCATGTGCCGATGCCGCGCCAAGCTCTGTACGCCGGCCTGATCCAGTCGTCTGCCCTGAGGCGACAAATAGATCACCCTGGCCTGGTTGCCGCTGGCGGCTTTCGCTGCCTGAATCGCATCCCGTAGGGGTTGCACCTTCATCAGCATGCCAGGCCCGCCCCCGAAGGGTCGGTCGTCCACGGTACGGTGCTTGTCGTGGGTGTAATCGCGCGGGTTCCAGAACCCGACATCAATCAACCCCTGTTTGGCCGCCCGCCCGATCACGCCCTGGTCCAAAAAGGACTCGAACATGTCCGGAAACAGACTCACCACACCGAACCACTGCTTGTGCTCAGGTTGAACAGCCATCTCGGCCCGCTCATCCTCCGACGGTATTGTCAAAACTCCGGATCCCAATCAACTCGAATCTGACCCGCTTCAAGGTCGACGTCTTTGATATAGATATCCGGTACGTACGGAATCAGGCGTTGCTGACGGTCAATACTGTCGGCACTGCCGCTGACCACCAACACATCGTTGCTGGCCCCCGCACTCATCATATGATCCACTTTACCCAGTACGACACCTTGCTCATTCACAACGCGCAAGCCTTCCAGTTGATACCAGTAGAACTCGTCGTCAGGTAGCGTCGGCAATTGATCACTTGTTACCCCGATATCGGCACCGCAGTACTGCTTGGCCTGGTCACGGTCATCACACCCTTCAAAGTGTGCCACCATGCCCTTGCCGTGACTGCGCCCCTTATCAACGGTAATCGGTGTCCAGCGGCCGTTCATATTGAGCAACCAGTGACCGTAATCCAGAATCCGGTCCATCGGTTCGGTATAGGAGTAGATTTTCACCCAGCCCTGAATACCGTATACCGAGGAAACCCGGCCCAGCACGATCATTTCTTCCGGTTTTTCCGGCGTCATACATCAACCCTTGACTGGACGGATCAGCCTTGGGCTTTCCGGTACTCTTTAAGCAGCTGGGCGACACGGTCAGAAGTCTGCGCACCCTTGCTGGCCCAGTATTCGACGCGATCCAGAGAAACGCGCAAGCGCTCTTCCTGACCACGGGCGACCGGGTTAAAGAAACCAACACGCTCGATAAAACGCCCGTCACGGGCATTACGGCTGTCGGCTACGGAAATATGATAAAACGGGCGCTTCTTAGAACCGCCACGTGAGAGTCTAATGACTACCATCGCGTCCTCCTGTCTGGGCAAGCTTTGAAATCACCTGCCGTTTTGGATCTTCAGAGGGGTTACCCCTGATCATGAACCGACTTCAGCAAGCTGAAACACGGGCTCACTAACCCAAAGTTATACCGAAAACCGGGCCCACCCCGGTTTTCAAGGCCGCGAAAGTATACGTATTAGGGGCTGTAAATCAAGTCGTAAGGGGTATGTCGGGCGCGGATGCCCAAGTTTCGGAGTTCGGGTTGGCTGGGTGGCTTGGGCCCGCACCGGGTACCGGGGTAGCCCTTGTGGGGTCGGCGTGAACCCGTCCGTGGGGCCTAGACCGCATAATATGAATCCCCTCCATGGGATTCACCCTTCGGGCTCGCTGCGCTCATGCTAAAACGCTCCTGGCGTTTTAGTCCATGTTGCGGACTTCCCCACAAGGGCTACCCCGGCACCCGCTGCTCGGTTCTCCGGCGAACTCCGAAACTTGAGCTAGATGGATTCCCCTATCAGCCGAAGGGGCCGCGTCCGCCACCGCCCGGGAAACCACCTGGCGGAAGGCCACCGCCGCCGCCCATCATGCCGCCCATGCCACGCATCATCTTGGACATGCCGCCTTTCTTGCCGACCTTCTTCATCATCTTGGACATCTGTTTGTGCTGCTTCAGCAAGCGGTTGATGTCCTGAATCTGGGTGCCAGAACCCATGGCGATGCGGCGCTTACGCGAGCCATTGATCTTGTCGGGGAAATGGCGTTCGGCCGGAGTCATCGAATCGATGATGGCTCCCATTTGCTTGAATTGCTTCTCGGCGCCTTGCATCTGGCTGGCCGCCTGGCCCATCTGGCCCATCCCCGGCAGTTTGTCGACCATGCCCATCAGTCCGCCCATGCTGTCCATCTGGCGCAGCTGGTCGCGGAAATCGGCCAAATTAAAGCCTTTGCCTTTTTTCAGCTTGGCTGCCAGCTGTTCAGCCTTGCCTTTATCGACCTTACGCTCGACTTCTTCAATCAGCGAAAGCACGTCGCCCATGTCGAGAATGCGCGAGGCAACCCGATCGGGGTGAAAGGCTTCAAGGGCATCGGTTTTTTCGCCCATACCCATGAACTTGATCGGCTTGCCGGTAATGTGTCGCACCGAAAGCGCCGCACCACCCCGGGCATCGCCGTCGGCCTTGGACAGCACAACACCGGTCAGCGGCAAAGCCTCGTTGAAGGCCTTGGCGGTATTGGCGGCATCCTGACCGGTCATGGCGTCAACCACGAACAGGGTTTCTATCGGGTTGATGGCCTTATGCAGCGACTGAATCTCGGCCATCATGGCTTCATCGATCGCCAATCGACCGGCGGTATCCACAAGAACGACATCTATGTACTGTTTGCGCGCCGCTGCGATGGCGGCTTCGGCGATGGCCACCGGTTTTTGAGACACATCACTCGGGAAAAACCCGGCGCCGACTTCACCGGCCAGGGTTTCGAGCTGTTTAATCGCCGCCGGGCGGTAAACGTCGGCCGAAACCACCATGACCTTTTTCTTATCACGCTCGATCAGATAACGCGCCAGTTTGGCAACGGTCGTGGTTTTACCGGCCCCTTGCAGACCCGCCATCAAAATCACGGCCGGTGGTTGGGTGTTCAGATCAAGTGGCTCGCCCTGAGCGCCCATCACCTCGACCAGTTCAGACTGGACGACTTTCAGGAACTGCTGCCCCGGGTTAAGGGCGTTGCTGACTTCCTGACCAACGGCGCGATCACGCACCCGGTCAATAAAGGCTTTGACGACCGGCAAGGCGACATCGGCTTCCAGCAAGGCCATGCGCACTTCGCGCAAGGTGGCCTTGATGTTGTCTTCCGTCAGTTTGGACTGACCGGAGATCTGTTTCAGCGTCTGGGAAAGACGTTCGGACAGGCTTTTAAACATCATGACTTCCGTGCAAGTGAGGATCGGGGCAGTATAACAGTGCGGCGCGCTCGTCTCTATGATGGCTTTTCGACCACCCTGAGCGTGCAGTCCGGTTGGGAATCGCTATCATTTATGCGACACTCAGCCACCCGACCCCGGTCGAACCCCAAACTACCCGATTCAAGGAACCCGAATGCTGATCTGGCTTGCCGTCTTGGGATACATCTTCAGTGGCGCCATCGCCCTGCGTGGCCTTTATCGGGTGGAGCTGCCACCCCGGGCCTGGGTATTCTGGCCTGCCGTTGTGGCGGTTCTTGCTCATCTGTCGACGCTGGCGTCCGAAGTCATTGTGCTCGGAGCGCTGCAAATCAGCCTGACCAACGCGGCCTCGGTCATTACATTTTTCATTGTGACGGTTCTGCTGATCAGTGGCTGGTCCAAGCCGTTGCACAGCTTCTTTGCCTTTGTATTGCCGGCCGCCGCCCTGATCATGATCGTTGTTGCAGTAACGCCGCAGGAATTTGCGCCCAGGCTTTATCAACCGGGCGTGGTATTGCATGTCTTTCTGTCCATGCTGGCTTACAGCGTCATCACCATTGCCACCCTGATCGCCCTCCTGCTGGGCATTCAAAACCGCCAGTTACACGAGCATCACCTGAGTGGCCGGCTGAACCGGTTTCTGCCGCCCTTACAGACCATGGAGCGCTTGCTGTTCGAATGGCTGATGATCGGCTTTATCCTGCTAACCGCAGCGATGATCTCTGGCGGGCTCTTTGTTGATAATCTGCTGACCCAGGATCTGGTGCACAAAACCGTGCTCACCTTTGTCGCCTGGCTGTTTTTTGCCGTGCTGCTGTTTGGTCATTTTTACCTCGGCTGGCGTGGTGCGCTGGCCAGCAAGCTTACGGTGTTTGGTTTCATTTTTCTGATGCTGGCCTTTTTCGGCTCCAAATTCGTGCTGGAATACCTGCTGCACCGCTATGGGTAGGGTTAAAATGTGCGCCAATTCCGGTTATTCCTTGACACTGAACCCCTCGCACCGCTAAAAAGCACACTTATTCGGTAATTTAGGTTCCCCACCTTGAACGATCTACCCATAGGCCTGCTGTTTCTTATGCTGGGCCTGCTGCTGCTATTCTCTGCATTTTTTTCCAGTTCAGAGACCAGTATGCTGTCTCTGAACCGTTATCGCCTCAAACACCTTGCCAATGAAGGCCATCGCGGCGCCACTCAGGCCCGTCGACTGCTCGATACCCCCGACCGGCTGATCAGTGCCATTCTGATCGGCAATAATCTGGTCAATATCGCGGCAGCCTCGCTGGCGACTCTCATTGCAATTCGACTGATGCCCGAACACCCGGACCTGGCGTTGGGCGTATCTACGGTCACGCTAACGCTGGTTGTACTGATCTTTTCCGAAGTCACCCCGAAAACCCTGGCTCAGCGCTACCCTGAGAAAATCGCTTTTCCTGCCTCCTATGTATTGCGTCCGCTTCTTGTCTTTCTGAAGCCTGCCATTTGGCTGGTTAATCTGATTGTGAAGGCCATTTTCTGGCTGATGCGCGTAGGTCACTCGCATGCAGGCCAGGAAGCGTTGTCGGCAGAAGAATTGAAAACCATTGTGAACGAGTCTGGCGATAGCCTGCCAGCGCAGCGCCAAAACATGTTGCTCGGCATTCTGGAGCTGGAAAACGTCAGCGTGAACGACATCATGGTGCCCCGTAACGAGGTGTCGGGCATCGATATGGAAAACGACATCGACACCATTGCCGATCAGATCCGTCGCACCGAATACACGCGTTTCCCGCTCTACAAGGGCGATTTGGACAAAGTCATCGGCATTATGCACATTCGCGACGCTGCCGAATTCCTATACGCCGATGAGCCGAGTAAGGTCATGCTGACCAAGGCTGCCAAAGACCCCTATTTCGTGCCGGAAAACACGCCGCTGCACACTCAGTTGCTGAATTTCCAGGCACAACAGCTGCGCATGGGCCTGGTCGTCGATGAATATGGCGATATTCAGGGTCTGGTAACGCTGGAAGACTTGCTGGAAGAGATCGTCGGTGAATTCACGACCGATTTCGCCAACAGCAGCAAGGAGATTCACCCCCAGCGGGATGGCTCTTATGTAATTGACGGTACTGCCAACATCCGGGAAATCAACCGCGCACTGGGCTGGGAACTGCCCATCGATGGCCCCAAAACCCTGAATGGCCTGATTCTGGAACACATCGAAGACATCCCCGATGCCAACCTGAGCATCAAAATCGACCGCTATCTGATCGAAATCCTACAGATCCGGGACAACGCGGTCATCGCCGCCAGAACCCGAGAGTTGCCTGCCAAGCGCAAGTGAGACAGAAATCCGTATCAGCCACCGGGTAAGCTTGTACGGGGTCGGGCGGAATGCCGCCCACTCAATCCTTCCATGGAGCCTAGACCGCAGGATATGAATCCCTTCCATGGGACTCACCCTCCGGGCTCGCTGCGCTCGTGCTAAAACGCTCCCGGCGTTTTAGTCCCTGCAGCGGACTACCCCGTACAAGCTTACCCGGCAGCCGATACTAGCCCAGTGGTTACACCAGAACTGTTAGAAATAAAGTGCTCGTGATTTAAAACCAGCTATCCTTTCACTGCGTATCCAGTTGTACAAATACTGATCAGAGGGGAAGTGTGTCATGAAACGCTGGCTTGGAATCGCAATCATGAGCCTGGGTCTGGCCACCGCCGCCCTGGCCGAAGACACCACCCCGCCGGAGCAGTTTCAACCCCTGATTACCCAGCAACTGGGCGCGTTGCAAAATGGTGACGCTGATACGGCCTACGGCTTTGCCGATGCCGGCATCAAGCGCCAGTTTGGCTCACCCGATCGCTTCTATCGTATGGTCCAGCAAGGCTATCGCCCACTGATCGACTTCACCGTCATGCGCTTCGAAGAGGCGCGGGATGGTGGCGACGCCTGGATACAGCCGATCTGGTTGCGCGACCGTGAAGGCGACGAATACATGGCCTACTACGCCATGCGCCTGAACAGTGAAGACCAGTGGCGCATTGCGGGCGTGCAGCTTACGCCTTATCAGTCCCAGGCATTTTAGGCGTTGAGAGCCTGACCCTCCCCACCCTTTTCAGGTAAACTGCGCCTCTTTTATTTCCAGGGGGCGCTTACCCGTCATGGCCTTAAACATTCGCATTATCCTGATCCAGACTTGGCATCCCGGTAACATTGGCGCGGTGGCGCGAGCCATGAAGAATATGGGCTTGTCCGACCTGGTGCTGGTGAACCCGGTCGATTTTCCGAGTGATGAAGCCTACAGTCGCGCCGGTCAGGCAACGGATGTTCTGGACAACGCGCGTGTCGTGTCCTCGCTGGCAGAAGCGATCAGTGATTGCGTATTGGTGGTTGGTACCAGCGCTCGTGATCGCAGCATACGGTTGCCCGCTTACACGGCCGAGCAATGCGCCGAAGAAGCCGTTACGTTGCAGCAGCAAGCGCCGGTCGCCATTGTGTTTGGTCGTGAACGCATGGGTCTGCATAACGATGATATTCAACAGTGTCATGCCCAGTTGAACATAGATGCCAACCCGGACTACCCGGTGCTCAATCTCAGCCAGGCGGTACAGTTGGTGTGTTACGAAGTGTTTAAGGCAAGTCAGCGGCAAAACCAGCTGCCGCAAGTCGAAGAAGACTATCCGTTAAACGAGGATCTGAACCGGTTTTATGATCACCTGGCACAAACGCTGGATGAGATTGGTTTTACCAACACCAAAGCGCCCGGTCAGGCTTTAGACCACCTGAAGGCTCTGTATCGTCGGGCACGCCCTACGGCTAAAGAATTGAGATTGTTGCGCGGGGTGTTGAGCAAAGCTCAGGAAGCAGCGGATAAAAGCTGAGCACACGAATCTGGCTGTGTGTTCAGCTTTCTTATAAAATGCAAATCGGGCCAGAACTCTGGCCCGTCATTCTTTTAATCAGTCGCCTTTGATCACACCACGGCGAATCTGATCTTCCTCGATTGATTCAAACAAGGCCTTGAAATTCCCTTCGCCAAAGCCTTCATTACCTTTGCGCTGAATGATTTCAAAAAACACCGGGCCAATAACGGTATTGGTGAAAATCTGCAATAAAATACCGGAATCTTCCGGAGCGCCGTCGATGAGGATGCGCAAATCACGCAGCTGGTCGACAGGTTCCTTGTGGCCTTTTACGCGCTCATCAATCTTGTCGTAATAGGTATCCGGCGTTGACATGAATTTCATGCCGCGTTCGCGCATAGTTCGCACGGTCTCATAAATATCTGACGTCGCCAGTGCAATGTGTTGAATGCCTTCGCCTTTGTATTCGCGCAGGTACTCTTCGATCTGGGATTTGTCGTCGCTCGATTCGTTGATAGGAATACGAATCTTGCCACAGGGAGACGTCATGGCTTTGGATACCAGCCCCGTCAATTTACCTTCGATATCGAAGTAACGAATCTCACGGAAATTACCGATGCGTTCATAGAAGCTGGCCCAAACGCCCATGTTGCCGCGCTGAACGTTGTGCGTAAGGTGATCGACAAATTCCAGACCTACGCTGTTCTCGGCCACTTTTTCTTCCCAGCCCGGATAAAATTCGAAATCGATGTCGTAAATCGACGAGCCGTCATAACGGTCGACAAAATAAAGCGTGCTTTCGCCAATACCAAATACACCCGGAATGTTCAGTTCCATCGGGCCTATTTTTCCAGTAAAGGGTTTGGCACCGGCCGCAACGGCCTGGTCCATAGCCTTAGCAGCATTTTTAACCCGCCAGGCCATGCCATTCACACTGGCGCCGTGCTGGTGTGCAAAGTTTTCGGCGTGCGAATTGGGTTCTGCATTCACGACGAAATTAATATCGCCCTGGCGATAAAGCCAGACGTTCTTGTTCTTGTGCTTGGCCACTTCGGCAAAACCAAGACCAAGAAACAGGTCTTTCAGATTCTGAATGCCCTGGGCATCGGGTGCGGTGTATTCGACAAATTCGAAACCGTCTGTGGCCAGCGGGTTGGCGGTGCCTTGTACCTGCATATCGGTCATGGTGCGTATCTCCAGTTAAGACAAAATCTGTTGTTATTGTCAGCGCTGTTCAACTGTCGGAAACGAAGAAAGCGCGCGCTGTTTTAGGCTGGAGAAACTGTGAACCTACCCGGGGCAGAACGCCAGAGAGTGCCATCAGTTTAGTTGAAGTGCGGTGTCAGCCAATTCCGTAAAGTCTGGCGGACGTTTTTTACAGAGGCCAATAAGTCTATTTATATCAATAGGTTACAGAACCATATTGCCTCTACCACCCTCTCTGAATGGACGCTTTCTAATACAGAGTGCAAACCGACAGGCAGCCGGTAGTTTTAAACTTAAGTTTCGGAGTTCACTTTAGATTAGCGACGGATTGCAGGGATGCTTTTGCGGGGGTATCTGAGGCATGGACTAAAACGCCAGGAGCGTTTTAGCACGAGCGTCGCGAGCCCCTAGGGTGAATCCCACGGATGGGATTCATATCCCGAAGCTAAGCCTACAGGGCGGTCCGACGCTTCGAGGTATTCACGGCGCCCCCGCAGGGGCATCCCTGCTATTCGTCGCGGGCTCAAGGCGCTGTAGCCCATTTGAACTCCGGAACTTAAGTTTCAATACACAGCCTATCGCTTGGCGTGTTTGCCGATGCCGTATTCCCGCAGCTTGTTGGCAATGGCAGTGTGTGAGACACCAAGCTTTTTGCCCAGTTGTCGGCTGCTTGGGTAGGCCGGATAGAGCCGCCGCAACAGGTCGGATTCGAAGCGTTTCATGGCTTCGTCAAGGGAGCCGTCAAAATTCTCCTCGGCATAGCCCCAGCCGCTGGTAAAACTCGGCAATTGCAAATGCTCCGGCTCGAGGATGTCGCCTTCGGCTAGGGAAACCGCTCGCAGCAGGGCGTTTTCCATCTGGCGGACATTACCGGGCCATGGGTATTGTTGCAGTGCGTTCTGGCAGGCTCTCGATAACTTGATACGTCGCCGCTGGGGTTCGGCAAACCGGGCAATAAATCGCTCGGCCATGGGCAACACATCAGACTTGCGATCCCGCAGCGGCGGAATGTGCAGCGTCAGTACATTCAGCCGATAATAAAGGTCTTCGCGGAATTCACCTTTATGACCCATGTTCAACAGGTCTTTTTGAGTTGAACAGATGATGCGCACATCGGCCCGGTACTCTTTTTCGTCGCCGACCCGCCGGTAGGTGCCATCCTGCAACAGACGCAGAAACTTGCTTTGCAGCACCTTCGACATATCGCCAATTTCATCCAGGAACACGGTACCGCCTTCCGACAGCTCCAGAATGCCCTTTTTGGCCTGGGTAGCGCCCTCAAACGCGCCTGCTGCATAACCAAACAACTCGCTCTCCGCCACGTTATCCGGCAGGGCCGCGCAGTTGAGTACAAGAAAAGGTTTGTCTTTGCGCAGGCTGTGCTGATGACAGGACTTGGCCAGTAATTCCTTACCCGTGCCCGTCTCGCCGGTAATCAGCAACGGTGCATCGAGCCCTGACATCCGCTTGGCCTGACGGATCACGCGCTTCATCGACTGGCTTTCGGCAATCAGCATTTCGAACTCACCGGTTTGCTGGTGATAAGCGGTCATCTGCCGGCCCAGACGCTCTGGGGATTTAAAGGTAATCACACCGCCTGCAAACAGCGTTTCACCACTTTCGGGGCCTTCACCCGGCAGCCAAATTGGGTAAATGTCGGCCAGAAACGTTCGGCCTTTTAACTGCATGTGGGTCGATTCAGTTGCGGGTTTTTTGCCGCCCAGCCATTTAGTGAAATTAAAACCCTTTACCCAGTTCTTGAGCAGTTTGTTGACTACGTCGGCATCAGGCAGTTGCAGGATATCCAGCGCTGCTTCGTTGGCGATCACCACATAGCCCTTGCTGTCGATTGAAATCACTGGCTCTGGCAAGGTTTTCAACAGAGTTCGCAGTTCCTGCTGCTCCCGCTCGGTGGGCATATAGGGAATCATCGAGACGTCGTGAATGCCAGGAATCAGCCGAATCTCAGGCATTAGGTGCTGAAATTCGTCGAATTCAACGGTAGGAAAATTCAGGTAGATCTCGCCGGTGGGGTCAATCTCGATACCGCGCAAATCGATCTGGTGATTCACCAGAATATCCAGCACCTCGGCACAGATACCAAGACGTTCTTCGCATTCAATTTTCAGCCGCATGCTGCTCTCCGTTATCTACCGTCTGTACGGTGATCTTGCCGGAGGCCTAAGCTGCCGCAGAAGCGATCTATTGTCAACTGTTCTTTACAGCGTTATTAACTCTCAAACAGGGGCGCTCACAGCACCCCCGTCGTGTTTGTTGCTGCTCCTTATACCAGAGCATCGGTTTTGGCCGCACAGATAAAGTCATTGCGGTGCAGGCCTTTGATTTTGTGGGTCCACCAGGTCACCGTGGTTTTACCCCACTCAGTAACAATTTCCGGGTGATGGCCTTCGGATTCAGCCAACTCCCCAACCTGATTGGTAAAATCCAGAGCGGCGCGGAAGGTTTTAAACTTGAAACTGCGTTGTAACTGCAACATGCCGTCACGGGTGATCGGCTGCCAGTCAGGAATGTCTTTAATCAATTCCGCCAGTTCGTCGTCTGAAACCTGGGGCGCTCCGGCCTGGCAGGCCTCACAATGTTCTGTTGCGAGAGTCATGCTGTCTCCTCATTCGATTATCTACCCCAAGTTCGGAGTTTGGGTTACCCGGGAGGTTATCGTCCGCAGCGGCTACCGGTGGCACCCGCAGCTCGCAGTGTGCAAACTCCGAAACTTGAGACTAAGCCACAAATCGCATTTGATTCACACCGCCTGCTTTTGCTCAAACCGCGGGGCAAACAAGCCCAGTCGCTTTGCCTCCTGAACGGCCCCCATAATATCCATGCGGGCAATGTCGTAGAGCTGATCTACCGACTCCAGACAGTAGTAAACCGGCTGCATGATGTCGATGCGATAGGGAGTACGCAGTACCGAGACCAGGTCAAACGGCAACCGCTCGGGCACCTCACTGTTAAAGGCATAATCGGTTTCACCCGGGGATGACAGAATACCGCCACCGTATATGGCCCGACTATCACCCGACTGCAACAACCCGAACTCGACGGTAAACCAGTACATTCTGGCCAGGAAGACGCGGTCTTCTTTCGAGGCATTCAGGCCCAGCTCGCCGTACAGCTGGGTAAAGTCGGCAAAGGCCTGATGCGTCAGCATCGGGCAGTGGCCGAATATCTCGTGAAAAATGTCCGGTTCCTGCAAGTAATCGAGCTCCCGCTCGGAGCGAATAAAAGTCGCCACCGGAAACTGGCGGCTGGCCAGTAACCGGAAAAACTCGGAAAAATCGATCAGTGCCGGTACCGGGGCTGTCTTCCAGCCGGTGGCTTTGGTCAGCACCGCATCAATGTCGGCCAGTTGCGGTATCCGGTCTTCGGGCAGGTTCAGGTGCTCCAGGCCCTCCAGATACTCCTGGCAAGCCTTGCCGGGAATGGCCTTGTTCTGACGACGGACCAGCCGTTGCCATATATCGTGCTCAGCTGTTTGCCAGGCCACATGCCCCTGAGCATCGGGCTCATGCGCCACATAGCGGCTTGCCTTTGCCATTGTATTCACCCTTATCTTTTTTGTGTTCGGGATCGGAAACCCTGCTGGCCTGTTGGTCCAGTCATCGTTTCAACGACAATGATTGAGGCCTCTGTTGTACCTCTGAACCCCTCGGGGCAACAATGGTGGCGTTGCTGGTCGCAGCCTGGGATGTTGTCAACACTGGTGGACGAACAGCCCGCAGAGCCAGTAATGGCAAGGGGCTGTCAATAGGGAATGGCGGTGGACCTAACAGGCGTCAGGCCGCCTGAATAGACTGAGGGGTGCTGAATTGGACATCCTGCCAAAGTTCAGCGACCAAGTCGGCCACCGATCGGGTCGGATACTGCTGCAACCAGTCAACGATGGCCTCGGCCACGTTCGGGTAATTCACCAGTTGCCGCTCTCCGGTTGCCAGAAAATAGGCAATGGTCTCGGCGCTCAATTCTGGCATTACTTGCCCGAGACCCAGTTGCTCGAGTGCAGCAGCGTTGGACGATTGCTCCATTTGGCCGTGCAGGGGTTTAACCAGAATGCGTTTACCCAGAGCTAGCGCCTCGCTGGTCAGCTCGAAACCGGCGTTACAGACTACTGAGCCACACTGGTGCAAAGACACCTTGAATCCATCGCGGCTGAAGCCCCGAACCGTTACATTGCCGTATTGCCCGGGCGTGAGATCGCCACAGTGCATAACAAAACGGGTCCGCTTTAACGGTGCCAGCAATTCGATGATGTTGAGGCTGTTTTCAAACGGCAGATAGATCAGTACAGAATCCAGATCACCGGGCTCGGGCTGTGGTACCGGTTCGATGATCGGCGGCAGTATCTCATTGTCAAAATGATGCCAGTGTACGCCAAGCCCCAGCGTAACCGGCGCAAACCAGCGCATAATCGCTTCAGACACCACCGAGTGCCCTGCCTTGGGAATATCATGCGCAAAGGCATACTGATGCCCAATGCCAATACAGGGCACACCGCGACGACGCGCTGCCCAGGCGACCACCGGTTCAAAATCGGTCAGTACCAGATCGTATTGTTCGGGTGACAGGGTTCGAATATCCCGCCACAAGTCGCTCATGGAGGCATCGTTCATGGTGCGGCGCATGTCAATTTTACCGTTGTGGACCTGGAAGGTCAGACCACGAAAGCAATGGAAGTCGCCAAAGCCTTCCATATCGAACAATTTTTCGCGCTCCCGGCCTGAAAAGACCCAGTCGACTTCGATACCGCGCGATGCCATTGCCTCGGCCATAACCCGTGCGCGGGTAATGTGCCCATTACCGGTTCCCTGAACGCCGTATAACACCTTCATCACAGCCACCCCTGCGTTGTGAACAAACCAAGCATGCCATAACCGACCAGACTGCCCAGGCACGCGCCGACCAGCGTATCCGTTGGGAAATGCACGCCGAGAAAAATACGGGAACCGGCAACGCCCACCGACCAAAGCAGCAGAAAGGGCAATAAGGCCGGTAGCTGGCTGGCTGCCAGAACCGTAAACAGGAACGCACCGGACGTGTGCCCTGATGGAAAACTGAACTTGTCGGAAGGAATGATAAAGCTGGTGAATTCGTCCAGCGCCTGTTGCGGACGATTGCGTCGGCAGGTGTTCTTCATGACCCAGTAGATACTGCGCTCCACACCATAGGCCCAGAATGCCAGCGTCGCCAGGGCAAGGCCGGAATCGCGTTGCACCAGGGCGTAGAAAGCAAAGAACAACAGGTACATCCAGCCATCGGCCGTTCTGGACACCGCCCGGCTCAACGCCGTCAATTGCTCGCGTCGACGCCTTGCCATGCACCAGTTAAACGTCTGGATGTCGAGATGCTGAATCGTCTGCAACCATTTCATAATAAACCTCCATCGTTCAGAGCCTTATTATTCAGTTTCAGATGTCAGCTATCTGACAATTGCGTGAATCTTCAATGACACCGGTCGGTGTCAGGCTGGCGGCAACTCAGCAGGCTTGAACGTGGAGGTTTCAAATGCGGCTTGCAATTGCTCTACCCGGTGACGCAACGCATGCCGGCTGTAGGCTTTGGGCGGCACAGCGCCCCAAACGGGGTTCGGCCAAGCGGCGTCGTCTTGCTTGCGCATCACATGGTGAATGTGCAATTGCGGTACGACATTCCCCAGCGCTGCGATGTTCATTTTATCGCCGTCGTAAGTAGCCATCAGGCGCTCGGCCACAAACGAACTTTCCCAGATCAACTGTTCCTGATCGTCAACATCCAACTGGTAGATCTCGCTGATACCCTCACGCTGCGGCACCAGAATCAGCCAGGGGTAATTGGCATCTTTCATCAGCAGAATGCGGCTGACCATTAGCGAGCCTACTTCCACACAATCATTTTGCAGTCGATAATCCAGTTCAAACATGATGTCCTCCTTCGACCGGTCATTCTACCTTAAGCGGCCCGGGCATTGCGATGTCGGCTTGGAACCTGTCTGGCTGTCCCTATAATAACCGCACGTTTTTTGGAAACCGATTATGCCAACCGTTACCTGGCACGCCCACTGGGCCGCTGCAAGCGGCGCTCAGCACAACCCATTCCTGCGGTCTTCGTTTCTATCGACACTTGAGCAAACTGGCGTTTGCAGTGAAAACTCGGGTTGGCAGCCGGAACATCTGAGCCTCAATGAAGGCGACCAGCCCCTTTGGATGCCGATGTACGCTAAAACGCACTCCTGGGGCGAGTACGTTTTTGACTGGTCCTGGGCGCATGCCTATGAGCAGCACGGCCTGCCCTACTACCCAAAGCTAGTGGCGGCCATTCCCTATACCCCCTCTCAGGGACCGCGCGCTACCCAACCATTGACTGCAAGCCAGGTGATTACGCTGGCGGGCGCGATTGAAGACAGGGTTCGGGGCCAGGCTTACAGCGGTGCCCACCTGTTGTTTCCGGATACTGAAACGGCCGAACTCTGGCGTCAAACTGGCTGGGCAGAACGCTGTGATGTCCAGTTTCACTGGAAAAACCGGAATTACCGGGATTTCGACGATTTCCTGGACCGGTTCAGCTCACGTAAACGCAAAAATACCCGTAAGGAACGTCGCTCTATTACCGACCAGGGCCTCAATTTGCGTTGTTATGAAGGCACCGACATCAGCCTTGAGACGCTGCATCGCTTTTATGTGTTTTACCACGCCACCTATCTGAAACGGGGCCGTCAGGGTTACCTGAACCGGGCGTTTTTTGAACAATTGCTGGCTCGTCAACCTGAAACCCTGGTGCTTTTCATGGCCTATGAGGGTGAGGAAGCCGTGGCGGGTGCCCTCTGCTTTCGCGACGAGACCTCGCTCTATGGGCGTTACTGGGGGTGCCTGGCCGAATACAACAACCTGCACTTTGAAACCTGCTATTACCAGGGCATCGACTATTGCATTCGTAACGGCCTGCAGCGTTTCGATCCGGGCACCCAGGGCGAGCACAAGGTTGCGCGCGGCTTCGAGCCGACGCTGACCCACTCCTTTCACTGGCTGGCACACCCGGACTTCAGAGACGCGGTGCAACGCTTTTGTGACGAAGAAGCAGAGATGGTGGCAAACTACCGCCAGCAAATGATTGAAGCCCTACCCTTTAAAGCCACCGCGGACGGAGAATAACCTTGAAGTATCTGCATACCATGATTCGTGTCACCGACCTCGACGCCTCACTGCATTTCTACTGTGACCTGCTCGGCCTGCAGGTAATTCGCCGCAAAGACGTACCCGCCGGCAAATTCACCCTGGTATTTCTGGCCACCGAACCCGGCGAGCCGGAAGTTGAGCTGACCTACAATTGGGAGTCGGATGAAGTACTCGGCGGCGGCCGGAACTTTGGCCACCTGGCCTATCGGGTCGACGACATCTACGCCTTGTGCCAGCACCTGCAAGACAACGGCGTAGCCATTCTGCGCCCGCCCCGCGACGGCCACATGGCCTTCGTGCGCAGCCCGGACAACATCTCGATAGAGCTGCTGCAAAAAGGCGACGCCCTGCCCAGCCAAGAACCCTGGGCATCAATGCCCAACCAGGGCGAGTGGTAGCCTGAGGGCTTAGAGCCAAGAGTCCGTGTCAGGCACCGGGTAACCCTATCTGGGGTCGGCGTGAACCCATCCATGGGGCCTAGACTTCGGGATATGAATCCCATCCCTGAGATTCACCCTCCGGGCTCGCGTTGCTCGTGCTAAAACGCTCCTGGCGTTTTAGTCCATGCCTCAGACTTCCCCAGATAGGGTTACCCGGCACCTGACACTCAGTTGGTTGCCAATTCCGTAACTTGGGTTCGTAGCAGGCTAGCGATGGGTGGCCGGGCTGCTTTTGCGGGGTTATCTGAGGCATGGATGCCGAAGTTAAGCCTACACGGATGTATTCACGGCGACCCCGCAAGAGCAGCCCGGTTATCCATCGCGGGTTCAACGTACAAAGCCAACATGTGCCTGTAACTGTACCTGCACCACTACACCTTCAGGCGTATTGTCCCTACAATACGCCGCCAACACTCATTGCAACCCAGAGATCTCCAATGCGCGCAAGCAAGTACCTGATCGCCACCGTCAAGGAAACCCCGGCCGATGCCGTTGTTGTCAGCCACAAACTGATGCTGCGGGCCGGCATGATTCGCAAACTGGCCTCGGGCCTGTACACCTGGTTGCCGACAGGGTTGCGGGTATTGCGCAAAGTAGAGCGTATCGTGCGCGAAGAAATGGACCGCTCAGGGGCTCAGGAAGTGCTGATGCCTTCCATCCAGCCCGCGGAACTGTGGCAGGAAAGTGGCCGCTTCGACGCCATGGACGGCCTGATGCTGCGCATGAAAGACCGCCATGAGCGGGACTTTGTGTTTGGCCCGACCCATGAAGAAGTCATCACCGACATCGCGCGGAATGAACTGACCAGCTACAAGCAATTGCCGGTTAATTTTTATCAGATTCAGACCAAGTTTCGCGACGAATTCCGGCCCCGCTTTGGCGTCATGCGCGCCCGCGAGTTCATCATGAAGGACGCCTACTCGTTTCACATCGAGCCGGAATCATTGCAGGCTGAATACGACAACATGTACGCCACCTACTGTCGGGTGTTTGACCGCCTGGGCCTCGACTACCGCCCGGTACTGGCCGACTCTGGCGCCATGGGCGGCGCAGCCTCGCATGAATTTCAGGTTCTGGCCGACTCCGGTGAAGATTACATCGCTTTTTCCGACAGCAGCGATTTTGCCGCCAACATCGAAATGGCCGAAGCGCTGATGCCATCGGAACCCCGGGGCGAAGCCACAGAAGCATTACGCAAGGTCGATACTCCGGACACCAAGACCATTGAACACCTGGTCACACGCTTCAACCTGCCCATTGAGAAGACCATCAAAACACTGATCGTCGAAGCGGAAGAGGACATTGAGGGTGGCCTGATCGCGTTGATCGTCCGCGGTGACCACGAATTGAACGAGATCAAGGCCGAGAAACAGCCTGGTGTTAAGGCGCCGTTGACCATGGCCAGTGAGGAAGCCATTCGCGCGGCCGTAGGCGCTGGCCCGGGGTCACTGGGCCCGGTTGGCTTGCCGATTCCGATGATCATCGACCGCTCCGTCAGCGTCATGTCTGATTTTGGTGCCGGTGCGAATGAAGACGACAAGCACTGGTTTGGCGTCAACTGGGAGCGCGACGTCGCCCTGCCAACCGTTGCCGACTTGCGCAGCGTGGTCGAAGGCGATCCAAGCCCGGATGGCAAAGGCACCCTGCTGATCAAGAAAGGCATTGAAGTCGGCCACATTTTTCAGCTTGGCAACAAATACGCCAAGGCATTGAACGCCACCGTGCTCGACCAGAACGGCAAGAGCCAGATCATGAACATGGGTTGCTATGGCATCGGCGTCAGCCGCATCGTCGCCGCCGCCATCGAGCAAAACCACGATGAGAACGGCATTATCTGGCCCAACGCCCTGGCACCATTCCAGGTCGGCATCGTGCCACTCAATGCGCACAAAACACCGGAGGTAATGGAAGTCGCCGAGCAACTCTACGCCGACCTGCAAGCAGCCGGTATCGAGGCATTGCTGGATGATCGTGACAAGAAAACCAGCCCGGGCGTCAAGTTTGCCGATATGGAGCTGATGGGCATTCCGCACCGCCTCGTTGTCAGCGACCGCGGCCTGGCCGATGGTGAGCTGGAATACAAGGCACGCGGCGCCGACGACAAAGTGGTGTTGAAGAAAGAAGACGCCATCGCACACATCCTGACCAGCCTGGGCCGCTGAATTTTACAGACGCTCGGCCGCCTACTAAGCTAATAACGGGTGTCTCTGACCTGGGCACCCGATCTGCGAAGCGCACCGGCATCGGCCGTTGCGCTTCCCGTTAGCCTGGAAGGAGAAGTCCATCATGAAGCAGGAGTCCCTCACCGTTGCTGACTGCATGACCCCGGCCCGGGTCACTATTCCGGCAACAGCAACCGTCACCGAAGCCGTCCAGAAATTGTTGAAAAACAAGATGCTCGGCGGTGCAGTGGTTGACGAGCACCACCATCTGGTTGGCTACATTTCCGAGCAGGATTGCCTGAAGCATCTGATTACCGACAGCTACTTTCGGGAAAACACCACCCTGGTCTCGGACATTATGCGCCATGATGTGCTCACCATGTCGGGTGAGATGAGCATCATCGATCTCGCCCAGATCATGACCCAGGACAAACCCAAAAAATACCCCGTCACCGATCACCGCAAACTCATCGGTGAAATCACCCGTACTGATGTGCTCGCCGCCCTGCTGCGGCTTCGGGCCTGGCACAAAGAAACGGCCTAGGGGAGCCGCTGGCCCAGAAACTCAAGAATCAGAGTTCGCTGCAATGACAAGCGGCGGGGGCCGGGGTGCCTCAAAGGCAAGCCGAACTCTGATACTTGAGTTTCAGACCCGTGCTCCCCTAGCAACGTTAACCACCCTCAATTTACACCCTAGCGTCAACTGACCTCGAATTTGGCGGGTATTTCGTTAGAATACCCCCCGTCGTTGTCGCCAAGTGTCCCAGTTCATGATTCCACGCCTGAAAGATGTTTCACCGGTCCAGAGCCATTACCTTGCGTTTATCGATGCCCTTCGCAAAACCGGGTTTGAGGGTGAACTGAACCCGGATTACGCCAATCGCACCGTACTGGCGACCGACAACTCCATTTATCAGGTGTTGCCTCAGGCCGTGATCTATCCGCGCCATCGCGAAGATCTGCAGCGCCTGACCCGGCTGCTCAGCCAGCCCGACTGGCACAGTATCGTTATCAGCCCACGCGGCGGCGGTACCGGCACCAATGGCCAGTCGCTAACCGATGGCATCGTGGTAGACCTGTCACGCCATATGAACCGGATTCTGGAAATCAACGCGGAAGAAGGCTGGGTGCGGGTCGAAGGCGGCGCGGTTAAAGACCAGTTGAACGCTGCGCTGAAGCCCCACGGCCTGTTTTTCGCACCGGAGCTGTCGACCAGTAACCGGGCCACCATTGGCGGCATGATCAATACCGATGCCAGTGGTCAGGGTTCGGTCATGTATGGCAAAACCCGGGATCACGTTCTGAATTTGAGTACCGTGCTTCTGGATGGCACTTTGCTGGAAACCGGACCGCTGGACGAAGACGGCCTCGCTGACGCGAAAGCACAGCCGGGCCTGGCCGGGCAAATTCACAAGACGGTCGACGATATCCATCAACGTCGCCAGCAAGACATCGAAGCCCGCTTTCCAAAACTGAACCGCTGTTTGACCGGCTACGACCTGGCCCATATTCGTGATGACCAGGGCCAATTCAACCTGAATAATATTCTATGCGGCTCGGAGGGAACCCTCGGCTTTATTGTCGAGGCCCGGCTGAATGTACTGCGCATTCCCAAGGTGTCTGCACTGGTCAACGTGCGCTATGACAGCTTTGAAACCTCACTGCGAGATGCACAGACATTGATGCAGGCTCAGCCTACGTCCATCGAAACGGTCGACAGCCGTGTGCTGGAGTTGGCCAAGGGCGACATCGTCTGGAACACCGTGGCCGAGTATTTCCCGTCGGCCGAGGGCGAAATCGTCAGTGGCATCAACTTGGTCGAATTTACGGCCGACGACGATGCCACCCTGGAGGCTGGCGTAAAACGCCTGACCGACTCCCTCGATGCCTTGCAGGGGCAGCCTGGCAAGTGCAACGGCTACTCAGTAGCCTGGGGCAACAAAGCGGTCAATCAAATCTGGGGCATGCGCAAGAAGTCTGTTGGGTTGCTGGGCAATGCCAAAGGCGAAGCCCGGCCTGTGCCTTTTGTTGAAGATACGGCCGTCCCCCCCGAAAACCTGGCCGACTTCATCATGGCGTTCCGCAAAGTACTGGACGACGAGGGTCTGACTTACGGCATGTTTGGCCATGTAGACGCTGGTGTGTTGCACGTGCGCCCGGCGCTGGATATGAAAGATCCGGAACAGGTGAAAACGGTGCGCCGCGTAACCGATGCCGTGGTTGAACTGGTTCAGCGATACGGCGGCCTACTCTGGGGTGAGCATGGCAAGGGTGTGCGTTCAGAGTTTGCACCGGCCTTCTTTGGCGATCTCTACCCGGAATTGCAGGCGATCAAACGCGCCTTCGACCCCCATAACCAGCTCAATCCCGGCAAAATTGCCACGACAGCACCTGAGCTTAAGTTACTGGCGATCGATGCAGTGACCCTACGCGGCGACTACGACCGCACCATCCCGGTAGAAAGCTGGTCTTATCAGTCGGAGGCTATGTACTGCAACGGTAACGGTGCCTGCTACAACTACGACCCCAACGACGCCATGTGCCCCTCCTGGAAAGGCACCCGTGAGCGCAAGCATTCGCCCAAAGGGCGTGCCTCTCTGGTACGCGAGTGGACACGACTGCTGGGCGAACAGGGGCAAAACACCCAGAGTCTGGCTGCAGCGGAAGCGCGTCGTGCGCCACTGTTGCACTGGCTACCACGCGCCTGGAATACCTGGCGCCGGGAACGGGGTGATTACGACTTCAGTAACGAAGTCTACGAGTCGATGTCTGGCTGCCTGGCCTGCAAATCCTGCACCGGTCAGTGCCCGATCAAAGTCGATGTGCCGGAGTTCCGTGCCAAGTTTCTGCACCTGTATTACGGTCGATATCTGCGTCCACTGAAGGATTACTTCATTGGCACCCTGGAATTCGTCATTCCCTGGCTGGCAAAGCGCCCCTTCAAATGGGTCTACAATGGCTTGATGGCGACAAGGCCGGTTCAGTGGTTTCTGGAACATGGAGCGGGCATGGTCGACAGCCCGCGCATCCACCGTCATCAGCTGGGCAGCCTGATGCACAAGTTGGGCATCGACTGGGCCGAGGCTGACATTCTTCAGGGGTTGCCAGCGGCCGAACGCAAGCGGTCTGTGGTGATCGTACAGGATGCCTTCTCCAGCTTTTTCGATACCGATACCGTGGCCGATATTCTGCGCTGCCTGCAGCAACTGGGTTTCCGAGTCTGGGTCATGCCCTACCGGGCCAACGGCAAGCCACTGCACGTTCACGGCTTTTTAAAGACCTTTACCTGGGTGGCCAAGCGGCGCCAGAGAGATTTTGCAGAGCTGGAAAAAAGCGGCATTCCACTGGTCGGTATCGACCCGTCAATGACCCTCGCTTACCGGTCGGAATACAAAAAGTACCTGGAAGGCGACGTAACGCCCGTGCTGTTGTTGCAGGAATTTTTGGGCCAACGACTGGCACAATTGGAATCACTGCAAAGCCGGTTTAAACCGGGTACGGTCAAATTGCTTGGCCATTGCACGGAAAAAACAAACGCTGCGGCCAGCATGAAAGACTGGCAATCGGTTTTTTCTGCCCTGGGGCTAACGCTTGAGCATGAAGCCGTGGGCTGCTGCGGCATGGCCGGAACCTATGGCCACGAAACCCGCAACAAAGGCACTTCAGCCACAATTTATGACTTTTCCTGGCGCCCCCTGCTGGAAAATCAGCCCGCCGACCAATGGGTAGCAACCGGCTATTCCTGTCGAAGCCAGGCACAGCGTCAGCAGGGTGTTACGCTGAAGCACCCACTGCAGTATCTGGCCGGACGATTTACCGGCTGATGGTCTCCCCGGAAACGGGGCGATCATTACCAGAATAACGTCGGCGCATACCAGCATTGCCGAATCATCAATAGCAATCGTGAATCGATCGCATAAAATGCCATGACGTGAAATCTGCGTCCATCAGGTTATGCTGAAACCTCACCCGCGAACCTAACCCGGAACTGAATCAAAGGACACCTCATGACATCCTGGAGCCCCGAATCCTGGCGCCAAAAAACCATACGCCAACTGCCCACCTATCCGGACCAGGAGGCACTGAACGCCGTTGAGTCCGAACTCGCCCACCAGCCCCCGCTGGTGTTTGCTGGCGAGGCCCGTGCCCTTAAAAAGCAATTGGCACGCGTCGCTAAGGGTGATGCGTTTTTACTGCAAGGCGGTGATTGCGCGGAAAGCTTCAAGGAATTCAATTCGAACCAGATTCGCGACACCTTTAAAGTGCTGCTGCAAATGGCGGTTGTGCTGACCTTTGGCGGGCAAAGCCCGGTGGTCAAAATCGGCCGCATGGCCGGCCAGTTTGCCAAGCCACGCTCGGCCGATGATGAAACCATCGGCGGCGTCACCCTGCCGTCCTACCGCGGCGACATCATCAACGGCATTGACTTCGACGAAGCCAGCCGCGTTCCCGACCCGGCGAGAATGCTGAAGGCCTACCACCAGTCATCCTCAACCCTGAACCTGCTGCGCGCATTCGCCCAGGGTGGTCTCGCCGACCTGCACCAGGTGCACCAGTGGAACCTGAGTTTTGTCGACAAGAGCCCTCAGGGCGAACGGTACCAGCATCTGGCCGACATGATCGACGACACCCTGGCGTTCATGAGCGCCTGTGGGATCTCCCCGGACAACACGCCGCAGATCCGCGAGACCCAGTTTTTCACGTCTCACGAAGCGCTGTTGCTGCCCTACGAACAGGCCCTGACCCGTCAGGACAGCCTGACTGGCGACTGGTACGATTGCTCAGCGCACATGCTCTGGATCGGCGACCGCACCCGACAGCTCGACAGCGCCCACGTCGAATTCTGCCGTGGCATCCACAACCCGCTCGGGTTGAAAGCAGGCCCCAGCACAGACCCGGAAGACCTGATCCGCCTGATCGATATTCTCAACCCAAACAATGAACCAGGCCGACTGAACCTGATCGTGCGTATGGGCGCCGACAAAATCGCCGACCATTTTCCCGCCCTGTTACAGCGAGTAAAAGCGGAAGGTCGCCACGTGGTCTGGAGCAGTGACCCGATGCACGGCAACACCATCAAAACTGGCAACGGGTACAAAACGCGCGCCGTTGATTCGATTCTGTCTGAGGTAAAAGACTTCTTCCAGATTCACCGGGCCGAAGGCACACACGCCGGCGGGGTTCACTTTGAAATGACCGGCCGCAACGTAACCGAGTGCATTGGCGGTGCTTTCGAGATTACCGAGCACGACCTGGCAGAACGCTACCACAGCCACTGCGACCCAAGGCTGAATGCCGACCAGGCCCTGGAACTGTCGTTTCTGATTGCGGATGCTGTTAAGCAGGCAAGAAAGGGATAAAGCCATTAGCTTCGGGTTCAAGCGGAAAACGTTGTGACCCAAGACAGAGTGTCTGCTGCCGGCTAGACCTACCCGGTAACTGACGCGGGCTCGTGACTCAAAATAGCCCCTGTCTCAGACACAAAAAAAGCGGGCTCAGCCCGCTTTTTTTAACATGTCTTGTATCTCAAACAACCCGAATATGCCACGGCTCATAACGCACGCCGTATTCATTGTCAGTGGTGTAGCGGATCTTGACGAAACCCAGATCCTGAAGTCTTTTGAATTCGTCAGTCTGAGCAAAATCGGCGGTAAAGTTGCTCAAACCGCCGTTAACCCGGCCCACGTCGAAATCGCCAATGGCATGGTAGGAATGGCCCGGGGGTGCCAGAGAGCGAGAGGCACGCGACAAATTCCCCTCCGCCTGCACCGCTTTGGCCATAAACAGGTGATATTGCTTGACCACACCGCGCACGCCGCTGGTCAACAACAGCGTATCCCCTACTTTCTCACGAACTTTATCGTAGAAGGCTTCCGAGTCGCCGCGCAGCAAATAGTGCCCGCTGCCGGGAATCTTGGAAATGTCATTTTCTGCGTAACTGTGTGTCAGATCGGAAATCACCCGCTCACCAAAAAAGCCCAGGCGTGAGACGTCGTCGTAAAAGAGTTTTTCCAGGTAATCGAGTTCTGCCGTTGTAAAATCGCCAATACGTGGCTGATAACGGGCATAACGCAGCATTTCATCGAACGACAACACATTGAAATGGCCATGACCGACATAGGACTGAACCCGATTTAAACGCTCCAGTGCAGACACCAGGGTAGTATATTCGGTGTCTGTCATCAGGACGTCATCCGAGAAGTCGTATTCGAAATGCTCGACCTTCTGGCGCACGCGTTCTGCTTCGTCTTCCACCTCAGCAACGTATACCGGGGCTTCAACCGCTGCGGCGGTTTCATCCAATACCGGGGCTTCTGGCTGCGCGGGTGTCATGGAGGCGAAGTCGGGCGTCAGGGTATCTGCAATGGCCGGTTGCGGTGACACAGCCGCAACTGCCTCGGACGAAGCAGGCACTTTCAGGCCGGTAGCCTCGTTGGGTGTTTCAAAGCGTGGACCCATCGATTGCATGGCCCTGGCCGGCTGGGCATAGCTGAGCCCTTCACGATCAGGCGCCGCCGCAAATGGCGTCGCACTGTGTGACACCGCCTCATCAACCAGGGGAGCCCCTTTCAGAGCTTGTTCTACCGCAGCTTTTGCCTGCTCGGCCTCGGTCGGACCCCAAACCTTGGACGAACGCCGTATCATGTCAACGGAGGCATAGCCTGTTCCAACTAACACTGCCGATGCAGACAGCGTCTGGTACAGGAATTGTCTTCGATTCACGCATGTACTCCAGAAAATGATGTATCAGGCACATTAACCATGCTTGATGGCGGCCGGGGCACTCTAATCTTTAGTATGAGACTCCGGTCACAGCGCAGTATCGGCTGCCTTTGCGCCATTTGCAACGCACCGCTACCTATTGAAGTAATAAATTAAATACTTGATTCGAAACCGGGGCCGGGGTGTCAATAATTTGTCTGTTGTGGGGTCAATCTACCTCCATAGCCAAGTGCTTCGCCCTGATAAAGTGGCTATGGTGCAAATACAGGAGATCTGCCAAACGCCGGATCATGTGATCTTCGTGCTTGTCGATCACCCCATCGGCCAGAGCCGTGCGCCACAGATCGACCATAAGATCCATTTTTTCATCGACGCTCAACTGCTCATTCAGTAACTTGGTAAACTGATACAGATCGTGACTGTCTGCGTGGGTCTGCCGGGCCCGGGTAACCAGGGCCTGTATGTCATCGCGCGGCTCTCCGGTGCGTTCCATCAACTGGTCAATGATGGCCGCCTGTTCACGGTCGTCCGGGTCGTGATCGGACATCATGATCTCGACCATCAGGACGGTTATGGCTTCTTCCACGGTCAATTCGGGAATCGGCTCTTCGGGAGTATCAAACCAGGCCATGATTTTAGATAACATAGCGACCTCTTTGTCATTATTCACGTTTCTGGCCGGTGGCCTCCGGCCATCGCATTGGAACTGCTTACACGGGAGTCTAGCAAGCAGATGAATCTGACCACACCGGCTTTACTGTTTCCGGCCATTTCCCTGTTGTTACTGGCCTACACCAATCGTTTTCTGGTCATTGCCCAGCTGATTCGATCCCTCTACAAGCAAAATGCGGAACATCCGGACCGGGATTTGCGCGAACAAATCCTGCATCTGAAAGTCCGGATCATCGCCATTCGGCGCATGCAGGTACTGGGCATCATTGCGTTCATCTTTTGCGTTCTGTCGATGCTGCTGCTGTTTTTGCAGTTACCTGGCCCCGGCACCGTGCTGTTTGCGGCCTCACTGGTGTTGCTGGTGGCATCACTGGGTTTCAGCCTATACGAGGTACAGATCAGTGGCCAGGCACTGCAACTGCAGCTTAAAGGTCTGCAGGACCCTGCCGCTACGACGCAGCCGGGTCCGTCAGCAAATTCTCCATAATCGCCAGATACAGGTCTGTTAGAGTATCCAGATCGGCCATGGATACGCATTCGTTCACCTTATGAATGGTTGCGTTGACCGGGCCGAGTTCAACCACCTGCGCGCCGGTCGGGGCAATAAAGCGCCCGTCCGACGTGCCACCAGCCGTCGATAACTCGGTGGCAAACCCCTGCACCTGTTCAACGGCTGCGGTTGCGGCTTGAACCAAAGCACCGCGGTCGGTCAGGAACGGGTGCCCTTTTACTTCAAACCGCAGGTCATAGTCGAACCCCTGCTGATCGAGCAGTGCCCGGGTACGTTGCTGCAATTGCTCGACCGTGACTTCCGTGCTGAACCGGAAGCTGAACATGATCTCGGCATCACCCGGAATCACATTGGTGGCGCCGGTACCGGATTTGATGTTGGAAATCTGAAAGCTGGTCGCCGGAAAATAGTCATTGCCCTGGTCCCAGACTTCAGTGCTCAGCGCGGCAATCGCCGGGGCCACCAAATGCACCGGGTTCTTGGCCAGGTGCGGGTAAGCTACATGCCCCTGAACACCCTTTACCGTCAAATACCCCAGCATGGAACCACGCCGGCCGTTTTTAATGGTATCGCCCACCACAGCCGTGCTGGACGGCTCACCAACCACCGCCCAGTCGATCTGCTCTCCCCGTTCGGTCAGGGTTTCGACAACCCGGACGGTGCCGTTATAGGCATCGCCCTCTTCATCCGAGGTGATCAGAAACGCCAGCCGACCATGATGCGCGGGATGACGCGCTGCAAACCGCTCGGCAGCGACGACCATCGCGGCCAGACTGCCTTTCATGTCGGCCGCGCCGCGACCGTACAGCATGCCATCATGCTCTGTTGGTTCAAACGGCGGAAAGGTCCAATTAGCAGCCTCGCCGGTCGGTACAACATCGGTGTGGCCCGCAAACACCAGCAACGGCTGGCCGTCACCATGTACCGACCACAGGTTATCGACGTCTTCGAACCGCATTGACTCGTTCACGAACCCAACGGCTGCCAATCGTTCGGCCATTATCGCCTGACACCCCTTGTCGTCGGGGGTTACCGAGTCGCGTGAAATCAGTTCTTTTGCCAGAGTCAGCGTTGCAGAGGACATAGACGACCTTTTTACGAATAGAATGATGGCGCGTATGATACGGGTAAATGACCCGGGCGTTAACCGGCCCGTTCAACCCTGGGAGTACCGCACTCAGCAATGACAGCTCCACCTTCCCGGCGAACCCGATGGTATCATTGGCTGCAAGCCCGAACGCCCGAACCTGAGGTCGCGTTGAAACGCTTTACCACGGGTGGCTTTGTATTCTGTGCTGGCCTTATGGTGATATTGATGGCAGACGCCATGCTCACGCCCAGCCTGCAGCAGGAACTTACAACGCTGCTCGGCCTGTTTTTAGTGGGGCTGGGTTCCTTTTTCGCGCTGATGGGGTATCTGGCCATCAGCCTGTTACGCATACTGCTTTTCTTACTGGAGCCTTCGCATGACCGAAGCGACCGACATTGAAATATACATTGCCAGCACCTCCGCCGACGTTCTAAAAAGCTGGCTTGCAGAACATCTGGACAATGTTGAAGCAGCCGAACGTCAGCCGGGAATGCCCAAAAATGCCGCAGCAATGACCGGCTACTGGCACGGCCAGTCATTTTCCATTCTGGTGCTCGAACGGGTGGTTGGTCGGTTCACCAGCCTGTGGTTGAACAGCAGTCACCTTCCCTGGTCTGACGACGCAGCCTGTGCCCGCGCCGCCAGCAAACATTTCAATCAGGAAACCCGCATCGCCGCCGGCGGCTGGACGGAATCTGACGATCCCGATGCCTGGGTGCAAATCATGCCAGATGGCACAGAAGCCGCCATTACCTGGAAAACCGGCCAGGCATAAAACAGGCACAAAAAAGGCGGGTTTAACCCGCCTTTTTTGTGCCTGAATGCCGCGATTTATCGTTGTCGAACCACAGTAACATCTTCAGCCTGCAAACCTTTTGTACTCTCTACCACACCAAACTTCACGCGCTGACCTTCCTGCAGTGAACGGTGGCCGCGTCCGCGAATGGACCGGAAATGCACAAAGACGTCTTCCTGATTATCCCGAGTAATAAAACCAAACCCTTTGCTCACATTAAACCACTTGACGATGCCTTCTTCGCGATCGTCTTTTTCGGCTTGTCCCAACAACGGCTGAGCCATATATTGCGCCAGAAGGGCCAACACACACACCACAACCAACACCGCTGCAAAAGCCGACCACTCTGCCCCACTGATCTGGCTATCGGTCAGTTCGGCCAGGGTCATGCCGCCACCGACACCAGACAGAACCAGGGCAGCGGCCAGAATAACCGGTGCCGGAAGGGCTACCAGCAGCGCCACGCCGGCACGAATCAAAAATATTCTTGCGTTCATAATTACCACTCAACTGTTCGAATTGTTGTCATTTTTTACGCTCAATCCCTGGATACGCTGTTATTATAAGTACATTACTTCTATCAACACCTGGCACCAAACTGATGGCAATGGCTACCCAGGCAGGTTCCAGTGCAAAACCGCCGTGACTGGGCTTCCTGCTCGATACCCCGGGCACACAAAAGCCCGTGATCTGTCACCGCAAAGCCCGTCATAATGCCAAAAATCACGCCAAAAACCAGCCCCGGACCACGATTATGAGCCAGCAAGACCGCCTGACAGACCTGGAAATACGTTTAACCCACCAGGACGACACGATTGACCAGTTGAACCAGGTCATCGCCGATCAGCAACAACGACTGACCCGCCTAGAGCTCGCCTTGCAACGCCTGGCTGCGGAACATCGGGACCTCAAAGACGGCCTGTCACCCGACATTGTCGACCAGCCGCCGCCACATTACTGAGTGCCGGGTAAGCGGGCGGTTCTGCGTTTTTGCCTGGGTTGAGGTAAACTAGCGCCACTACATTCTGGCAGGCAGGTGCCCCACTATGCGTTCGTTGCTCGATATGATCAGTCGCTGTGTTCAAAGCGTCTTGTTTTTATGGGTCAGAACCGACAACAAACCCGCCCGGGTAGACTTAAATGCCCTCACCCAGGCCACGCCAGTGGTTTATGTGCTGGAACAACAGTCCACCGCCGACGCCATGGTGCTCGACCATCAGTGCCGTAAGCTGGGGTTACCTGATCTGTCGCGACGCCTTAAATTACCGGGCCTTGAAGGCAGCCGACCGTTGATCAGCATTCATGCGCGGCGGTCTGTGCTGAGGCGACATCGCAGCGGTGTCGCACCGCTCATCCAGCCCATGCTGAATTACCTGACGGAAAACCCCGACGAGGATATTCTGCTGGTGCCAGTTGCTCTGTTCTGGGGCCGCGGTGCACGCAAAAGCGATAACCTGCTCAAGGTGCTGTTCAGCTCGAACTGGAATCTCGCCGGCCGCATTAGAAAGTTGTTTACCGTGCTGATTAACGGTCGCAACACCTATTTTGAAATTAATGAACCGGTGTCATTACGCCAACTGGTAAACGATGAACCAGATACCGATATTGCCAGCCGTAAGGTCGCCCGGGTATTACGCGTGCATTTTCGCCGTGTCCGCACGGCAGTCATCGGGCCAGACCTGTCTCACAAGCGCGTGCTGGTTAGTCACCTGCTGCATACGGCTCCGGTTCGAAAAGCCATCGAAAACCATGCAGCGGCCAAGGGCATCAGCCGTGAAAAAGCACAACGTTTGGCTCAGAAGCACGCCAATACCATCGCGGCTGACGTCTCCTACAACGTTATCCGTTTTCTCGATGTTATTCTGACCTGGCTGTGGAATAAGATTTTCAACGGTGTACAGGTCAATGGCCTTGACCCGGTCAAGAAGCTGGCTGAAGACCACGAGATCGTCTATGTGCCCTGCCACCGAAGCCATCTCGACTATCTGTTGTTGAGCTACACCCTCTATTATCAGGGCTTGAACGTGCCTCACATCGCGGCTGGCGAAAACCTGAACATGCCGGTTGTTGGCGCCTTGCTGCGACGTGGCGGGGCCTTTTTTATTCGTCGCAAATTCGGTGGTGACAAACTCTATACGGCCGTTTTCAACGAATACATGCACTCGGTGTTCTCCCGGGGCTATCCGGTAGAGTACTTTGTGGAAGGTGGCCGCTCACGCACTGGCCGGATGCGTTCTCCGGCGACGGGAACACTGGCAATGACCGTGCGTAGCCATTTGCGGGATCACAGCCGGCCCATCGTTTTTATTCCGATCTACATCGGCTACGAAAAAGTGTTCGAATCTCGTTCCTACCTCGGTGAACTGCAGGGTCAGGAAAAGAAAAAAGAAAATCTGTTTGATCTGGTCAAATCCGTGCGTCGACTGAAAAATTACGGACAAGTTTTCCTGAACATAGGTGAGCCACTGCACTTGAACACCCTGCTGTCCACGCTTCAGCCCGGTTGGGATCAACACAGCTACGGACCAGACGACCGGCCAAGCTGGATGGTGCCTTTTGTCGATGAGCTGTCTCGCACGGTGGTCACCCGCATCAATTCAGCCGCTGCTCTTAACCCGATCAACCTGGTTGCCCTGACACTGCTGGCCACCCCCCGACAAGCGATGGATGGAGAGCTGTTACGGCAACAATTAACGTTGTTAACGGATCTGCAAAAACACCTGCCTTACGATACCCACATCACCCTACCGGAAGGCGATGCCAAACAATGGGTCGACTATACCGAGCAAATGGGCATGTTGCGCCGTATCCCCCAGAAACTGGGTGACCTGTTTGGCCTGGACAGTCAGAACGCTGTACTGATGGCCTACTACCGCAACAACGTCCAGCACCTCTACGCCATTCCGGCACTGGTTGCTGCGCTGCTCGGGCAGGGACAGGGCATCAGCCTCGACAAGCTCAGAGAGCGAGTGGGCCTGATTTACCCCTATTTGCAAAGCGAACTGTTTCTCGCACCCAGCGTCGAGGAAGCCCAGCATCAGGTGCCAGTCTGGATCGACTTCTTTCACCAGGCCGGCCTGATTCATTGCCAGGACGATCGCTGGTTTGCTTCCCTGATGGGCACCGCCAGCCGGCTGAAACTTGAACTGCTGGCCGCCATCATGGTGCCGACACTGGAGCGCTATCTGCTGACGTTGGCCGTACTGATTCGCGCCGGTTCGGGCGAGGCAACCAGTACCGAAGTGGAAAATCAATCGCAACAGATGGCACAGCGTCTGTCAGTACTCAATGGCTTGAATGCCCCAGAGTTTTTTGACAAGGCCCTGTTCAAAAATTTCCTGCAGACCCTGAAAGCCCGACAGGCAATCACGGTCAATGATCAGCATTGTCTGGAATTCGACGACCGCATCCTGAATATTGTACTGGCCTCTGACAGCGTGGTGCCTGCTCAGGTGTTGTACTCAATCATGCAAGTAACCGGGCTGCGCGAAGGCGACGAAAAACGCAGCCATTAAGTCGCCGGGTCGTCGCCTTGCGTGATGGACCTGAGCGGGTAGATGTCGAAGCGACTGCTTTTACCGGCAAGCACCATTCCGGGCGCTTTTCCGGCCAGCGGAGGCGCAATCCTCGGGCGTTTTACCACCACCCGACGCTGCGCACAGGCCAAAGCGGGTGCCAGTAAGGCATCCGCATCCTCGTCGGCACCTACCAGGGAATGAAACAGAGCCATGTCTTTTTTAACCGCCGCTTTGCTGCGGCGCTCGGGAAACATCGGATCCAGATACACGACATCGGGAGATACCGTGTTCGTATGGCTATCCAGCGTGCCTGAGAGCAGGCTCATTCGGTCAAACAGGGGGTCGCCGCTGCTGCGAGCCCGTTCCAGACCGTCACTCAATAACAGCCGTACGACGGGGTGTCGCTCCAGCATCATAACCGTCGCGCCCAGGCTGGCGAGCACAAAGGCATCTCGACCGAGGCCCGCCGTGGCATCCAGAACCAGCAGATCTTTGCGCTGATGCAAGCCGACAGCTCGGGCGATGGCCTGAGACCGACCCCCTCCATATTGTTGACGATGCCGCGCTGCGCCACTGATAAAATCGACACTGACGGGATGCTGCTTTGGTGCTTCACCGCTGGCCAAGCCCAGCGCACCCTCAACAACGGTCAGATAAAGTCCGGTTGGTCGCGTCGTCACCGTTCGGCACAGGGCGGCCAGTTGAGGTTCCGTATGCGGGGCCGCCAGCTTACCGGACTCACCCGCTTCGATGTAAAGGTCTATCCAGTGCGTGAGTTCGGTCATAGGTTATTGGCTGTACCGCTGCAGGTATCGAATCACAGTGAAAAATAGATAAAAAACAAGACGCCGCCCAGCACAAAGCGATAAAGCACAAACGGGAAAAAGCCAATTCGCTCAATCCACGTCAGAAACAGCGCAATGCAGGCATAGGCACTGATAAAGGAGAGCACGGATCCTATGAACAGCTGATTCCAGTACACCAGATCCGGTTGCTGAATCAAACTGACGGTTTTCAGCACACCAGCCGCAAAAATCAGCGGTATGGACAACAAAAAACTGAACCGGGCCGCGTCTTTTTTGCCATAACCGAGCGCCATGGCGGCAGTCATGGTGATACCGCTGCGCGACGTTCCCGGTATCAGCGCGACGGCCTGCGCCAATCCAATCAACAGCGTATGTTTCCAGTTCAACTGGCCTAGGGTTCGCGTCTCTGCCACGCCAACGTCCGACCACCACAAGGCGGCACCGAACAGACTGGTGGTGATGGCGATCACCAGAATACTGCGTAAGTGAGTCTCGATTTGGTCCTGAAACAGATAGCCAAATATCACCGCAGGAAGGGTTGCCAGAATAATCCACCAGGCCAGCGTCCGTTCGCTGGCATCGTGTGGGCGTCGCGCCAAATGCAAGCTCCAGTGCAACAGCATGCGGCCAACATCGGCGCGAAAATACCAGAGCACTGCCAGCAGAGAACCGACATGCACTGCGACATCGAAAGCCAACCCCTGATCGGGCCAACCCAGTAGCTGAGATGGTAATATCAGGTGAGCTGAGCTGGAAATGGGTAGAAACTCGGTAATTCCCTGAATCAGAGCCAGAACGATGATTTGCAGCTCAGACAACATGTATGCATCCCTAATGTGTTAAAGACCACCTCGAGCACCGAAGACGGTCGAAGCTAAAATAAAACCGGCTACTCGCCAACTTTGGGCTTGTTGTCCCAGGTTACTTTGTCGCGCAAATACACTGGCAGGGCAAGCTCAGGGGCAACGCTCACAGTGGGGTCTCGTTGCAGCAACGCCAAGGCCAGTTCAGCAGCCCAGATCGCTCTGGGTAATATCAGGCTTTGCACTTGTTGCGCCAGGCAAGCTACCCAGGCATCGCTGAACCCATAGTCTGTTTGCCAGCCATTACCCGCCAAACGAAAAGCCGACCGGTTTTCCATGGCTGGTGGCTCGGGCAATTGGTCGGGCGACAACAGTGATTCATCGCCCTGCAGCACAGGCAAGCCTTGCACTACCTGATAACGGGCAACATAAAGCTCGCGCATGCGCGCATCGAGCGCAACCCAGATCTGGCTGGCATCGGGTTCGGCAGAGGAAGCCTCCATGGCCAGTGTCTGCAACGTACTGACCGGAATGACGCCACAGTCGGCGCCCAGAGCAATGCCCTGAGCAATACCGGCTGCGATACGAATGCCGGTAAAAGAGCCGGGGCCACGCCCGTATACAACGGCATCCAGGCTGGTTCTCGCCCAACCGGATTCGGCAAATAATTGGTCGAGTAACGGCAGTACTTGGCGTGCATGCTGCCTTGGCAGGTTCTGGTGACACTGTAAAACACGGTCTCCGTCTTTCAACGCCAGTGAACAGTAATCACCCGTCGTATCGATGGCCAGTAATCGTGTCATAGGATCGACCCCTGAAAAGCCGGGAGTTTAACACAGTGAATAGCACCCTCAGAATACAAAAAAGCCACCTTACGGTGGCTTTTTCAGTCTTTCTTCAGGTCAGAAAGGCATCGCTGCTCAGCTTGCTGCAGCGGCTTTCGCCTTTGGCGGACGACCCGGACCTGGCCGGCGACCGCGCTTTTTGGGGCCTGGCTTTTGCTTGGCCGCTTCTTTCTTGGCAAGTGACTTGACCTTTGCCTTGATTTTGCGTGCCGCTGCCTTGCTCTTGGCTTCTTCTTTGGCGCGGAAAGCTTTCAATTTCTTGGCATCCTTACGGACCCGTGCCTGGCGCCATTTGGACTCGAATTTGGCTATTTCTTTCGCCAGATCTTCTTCCTGCTTGGCAGTCAGATTCATTTCGAATTCGGCCGCTTTCAGTTCAACCTTGGCTTTCAGCTCTTCAGCCTGAGCTTCGATTTCAGCAACTTTATGATCGAACTTCGCCGCTTTTACGGCCTGCTTCAATTTGGCAACGGCTTCTTTAGCTGCCTTTTCCTGGGCTATGGCTGTATCCAGCGCACGCTTAGCCGCAGCAGACTTAACCGTTGCAACCTTGGTTTTAGCGGTGGCCTTTTTGGCTGCAGCTGCATCCAGTTTGGCTTGCGCTTTCACCAAATCGGCTTCGACTTTATCGAGCTTCTTGGCGGCCGAGACAACGGCTGTATTGACTGCAGAGGCAGTGACCGTTGCTGCCGCACGAGGACGACCCGGCGCTTTCTTGGCCGCTGCTTTCTTGGCCGCTGCTTTCTTGGCAGGTGCCTTTTTGGCAGTGGTTTTCTTGGCAGGTGTCTTACGCGCTACTGATTTTTTGGCAGTGCGTTTTGCACCGGGCTTTGGGCCACGCTTGGCGGCGGTTTTCTTTTTGGCAACAGCCATGGGTATCTCCTTCTCATTTATTACTTTGGCATCTGGAATGAAAACGCATTCCAAAAGAGCAATTCAATAACGCTAATTTAGTCAGATGCCCTTAAAGATGCAAACTATAATTTAACAAAAAGTGATATTAAGAACATTTTTTACCGCATAATTTTCGCAAAACCGGGAAAAACCATTTTAGTCAGTCTTAATTTCATCGCCTGTTAATTCGACAGCCTGTCCAATTACACCTTTATGGATTGTCGGGTTAAAGAAAGAATTGAATAACTCACTGCTTTATCCGATAAACGCGCCGGAGTAATTCACGTATAAAAACTATTCGACGTGACGATATCTATCGCATTGTCTTCCTTATATTTTGGGTTTACGTCAACGCTCAGGTTTCCGATAGCCGTCTATTTTTGCCGAATCGCAAAATGCCCTGAGGGAAAACGCTCGGTCAGCCATTCGAAGCCATGGCCAATCAAGCAACAAACCCGGTCGTCGCTGTCTCCTTTGCTCGCTCCCAACGACGGATCTACACCCCACTGACTCGAATGTTTCTTCATCCCAGTTAGTTACAAAGATACACAAAGAGTCTGGCCGGAACGCTCAAGGCCTGCCCTGTGAGCATTCACTCACTCTGAGTTATTGACATCTTGTACACACCCTCTCCCCAAGGTTATGCATTGCCGGATGCCCAGCACCGGCGTAGCTTGACGGGTCGTTGAGTCGAAACAGGAGGCTGTCAATGACTGGTTACCATGCCGCGACCGAAGCGCCGGCGCCATCCCTCGTTTTTCTGCGCAGGCATCAGGTGGCCGATATGATCGTCAGCCTGGCATTTAACGAGTGCGCGCAGCGCCGCATGCCGGAAATGAAAGGCCTATTGATGGATGCACTGCATGAATTGCCACCGGAGTGCTTTATCGCGGATGACTGGTCAGATATTTTGGTTCAGGTCATCCAGGCCTTGCTGGCCGAGGAACCGACACTGAATGCGCTGTTGATGCCGACGGCATTAAAGGCGGCCATATTTCAGTTGAATCAGCGACTGTGTAAGGCCCACCCGGGTCACTGAACCGGAAAGGCGACCAGTTCATTCAATGTCCAGCCCTGCGCCAGCGGGTCCCATACCAGTTCAGCCGACCCCGGTATGGGCGTTTCCGCACTCGCTTTTATCCGGGTCAGGCGTGCGTCGCTATCAAAAACCGGTGCCCATACCCACTCGGCGAGGTTGTCCACTTGCCAGGTAAAACTGATCCGAGCCTGAGTATCGCCTCCGGGTTGTGGGTCGAGCGTTATCTCCCCCAGGCGAACCAGCTCTGCTTCGCCATAGCGAATGGTCGGATGCAACACTCCGGCGACCGGTAAATACTGTACCCCTGCTGTATTACGCGTTACCCACCCCTGGGTGGTTAATTCCCGTTGTTCAGCGACAACGGCTTCACGCTGCAATAGGTCCTCGGCAACCAGAACATCCAGCTGCTGTCGCAATCTCTGTGGTTCGGTATCGAGAATCACAAAGGGCAGATCGGGCACACTGACGGTCAGTGCCTGCCGGTTTAGGGCGGGCCGAATCAATTCGGACGCGAGCAGCCGCAATTGCTGGCTGGCGTGGCCGACGGTACCGTAACCGTGCCCAACAACGGGCATGACACCAAGCGCCAGAAAAACGGCAATGCCCGCTAATTTGCTCAGTTTAACCATGTATCCACCCTGTTATGACACAACCGTCTATGACGCGCCCCGGCAAATAGGTCGGTTGGTAGTTAAAAAGCTTAAGTTTAGAACGCATTAATTCTATATAAAGCCTGCGAATCCTGAGGCAGTCACTATACTTCAGAGACTGTTGGTAGCAGCAGTATGGTGACTACTCCCATGTGGGCCCAGCCCCATGTTTATACGGACATCTTCCCCGGTGTCCGTTTTTTTACGCTCACCTTTTGCGACGACCATAGTCGATTTCGAGCACTGCACCAACCAAACCGCCCGCTCATGAGCCTGTCCCTGGCCATCACTAGTTTGCTAAACTCTGCGTTTTTAAAGGACCGATCACTTATGCACCCAAGCTGGCAACTGCTTGAACGGCACCAGACTCATTTCTCCGCGCTCAACGTTCTCTGGCTTGATGCGCCTGAGGGCAACGGACTGATCAAAACGTCCGATCAGGCTGTTTGTCTGGACCGCAGTGTGTTCAACACACCCGGGTTGAATACTTTGGCGGCCGACGATGACTGGCCAGAACAGACAGAAGGCATCGTTCTGTTCTATCCCAAAGCCAAAGAACGCCTGGCCTGGTGGCTGCATCGGATCGTCCGTTTCGTGAAGCAGCATCCTCATTGCCAGGTCTGGGTGGTCGGCGAGAACAAGGGTGGCATAAAAAGCCTGCCCAAGCGCGTGCTCGATTGGGCAGAAACCGAAAAATGGGACAGCGCCAGGCATTGCGTGCTGCACCAATTGCATATCACGCCCGGTGCCGCCTTGCCAGAGGCGCCTAACTGGACTGAATTTGACTATCAGGGCCAGCTGTTACAAGCCGCTCCCGGGGTATTCAGCCAGAACCGCCTCGACAAAGGCACCGACCTATTGCTGAGTGTTCTGCCTGTCATGAAAGGCCACTGTCTGGATTTTGGGTGTGGCAGTGGTGTCATTTCCCAGGCGCTGTTGGGCCGCTCTGAGCAAGTCACCGTCACGGCTCTGGATATCGACTGGCTGGCGGTTTGTTCCACCGAGCAAAACCTGGCCAGGGTGGCGACCGACGATCGCTACCGGGTGGTTTGGTCGGATGGGCTGGCACAACTGGATCGAACCCGTTTCAACGCCATCATCACCAACCCACCCTTCCATACCGGCATTCGCACGCACTACGAAGCCAGTGAAGCGTTATTCAGGGCCAGCGCCGACTGGTTGGTATCCGGTGGCACCCTCTGGTGGGTTGCCAATGAGTTTCTGGATTACCAGTCATGCCTGCCAGCGACGGTTGGCATGGTTGAAGAGATGGCCCACGGTCGCGGGTTCAAGGTGTACCGGGCGAAACGCAAGTAATCTGAAACCGGGTCAGTGCTTGAATACCTCCCCCACAAACAAATAACCTTTGCTGCGCACGGTTTTGATGCGGCGGGGGTGTTCGGGATCATCCCCGACTTTGGGGCGGATGCGCGATACGCGCACGTCCACCGACCGGTCCTGACCGTCGTATTCAATGCCACGCAAGCGGTTGAATATTTCTTCACGCGTTAGAATCTGCCCTGCGTGGCTGGAAAGCAGCCACAGCAGGTCGAATTCGGCACTGGTCAGGTCGATGGTGGAGCTGCCCAGCCAGGCTTCACGCATGGTGTTGTCGATGATCAGGTCGCCGAACTGAAGTCGCTCGGTCTTGGCGGGTATCTCGGCTACACGGGCACGATCCGAGCGTCGCATCAGGGCCTGGCAGCGCGCCAGAATTAACCGGTGCGAAGCCGACTTTAGCAGGTAATCATCGGCACCCAGGTCCAGCCCGAGTACCTGATCGAGTTCATCGGCCGTGTCGTTTAACAGGATAATGCCGCCTTTGAACTCCTTTCGGCTCAGCTTGCACACGGTGAGGCCACTGTCCCCATGCAAATCGACTTCGATCAGCACCACACTGGGTTGCTCGTCCCGTATTCGGCGCAAGGCGACGGATGAATCGGATTCCACATCAACATCGTATTCATTGCTCGCAAGGTAGTCCCTAAGCTTGCGTGCATAGTCGAGATTGTCGTCAACAATTAACAAACGCTGTTTTTGCATGATTTTAGCCCGATATCCCACAGCACTGACTCCGTCAGGCTGATATTAGGTGCCTGCCTCGTCCGGTGCCACCAACTGCCTCCGGCGAGGACTCGGCCTGCCACACCCCCTACTTTAGACTCTATTTCCAGTTTTGCAGCAAATTAAATGGTCATCACCGGTTTGGCAAGCCGTGCTCAGCGCGTCCCGAATATCTTGTCACCCGCGTCGCCCAAGCCAGGAATAATATAACCCTGATCATTCAGGCGGTCATCTACGGAGGCCACATAGAGATCGATATCCGGGTGGGCGTTCAGAACGGTCTCAATGCCTTCCGGCGCCGCAACCAGGAACAAACCCATAATTCGCTTGCACCCTTTGGCTTTCAACAATTCAATCGTGGCAATCAATGTGCCCCCGGTTGCCAGCATGGGGTCAACAATCAATGCTGTCCGGTCTTCGACATCTTCGATGACCTTATCGAAATACGGCACCGGTTCCAGCGTTTCTTCATCCCGGTACAGCCCGACAACACTGACTTTGGCATTGGGAATAAGCTGCATAACCCCATCAAGCATGCCAAGCCCGGCTCGCAAAATAGGGACCACCGTAATTTTTTTGCCCTTAATCCGTTGCACCTTCAAGGGCAAACCGGTCCAGCTTTCGATTTCAACGGTCTCGGTTTCAAGCTCCCGTCCCGCTTCATAGGTCAGCAAATTGCCAACTTCACCGGCCAGTTCCCGGAAGTGCTTGGTACTGATGCCCGCTTCGCGCATCAAACCCAGTTTATGCTGAATCAGTGGGTGTGTAATTTCATGTATTGCCATTTATAGTTCCTTAGCCGCCTATTGCCGCTACCCGTTAAACCGCTGAACTGTATAGTAGTCAAACTTCGGAGTTCGACGTTGACAATGTTGCCAGTCGCCCGCACCGGCTACCAGGTAGGGCTATCGAGGGTGGACCGCAGCATCCCTGCTGCGGTCCACCCTCGATAGCCCTACCTGGCAACCGGTGCTAACCCTTTGCCAGCAAACTCCGAAACTTGAGTAACTAAAGTAAGGCGCCCAATCGGGTGGATTTACCGTAATATTCATTCAAATTTTGGAGCACGCAACCTAGTGAGTGCCAGGTGCCGGGTATACCCGGTGCCTGACACGGACTCCTGGCACCGAGGAACAATTGACCTCCGAACTTGCCTTATTTATTCAATGTCTGCCATGAAATCCAGTTCGGCCTGTTGCCGGATCACCTTGCGGTGGTTGGCCCAGAGTGTCCGGATTTTATCCTGATTGCATTTTTGCCGGTCGACCAGCACACGGGTATTCAATTGCCCTACCCGGTTACCCTGGGCCAGCGGCACCTTGGAGAATACAAACTGATTGGAAATCATGTCCATAAAGGGGCCGGATTTACTGGTCGGCATAATGAACAACAATTGCAATCCGAGTGATTCTGTCAGATAGCGAATGACCTCTTTGGATCGAGTTTCATCCATTTTGGAGAAAGCTTCATCCACCAGCACCATGCGCAGGTGCGAATCGCCTTCGTTAAAGCGGAAGGCCGAGGTGATGGCCGCCGACCGGATGATGTAGGCCGGGGTTTCCAGCTGACCGCCGGAGCCGGTGCCGTATTGGCTCAGCGCGATCGGTTGCTTGCCTTCCGGTTGCTTGTAGATTTCGTAATTACGGTAATTACGGTAATCGGATATCCGCTCCAGCTCGCGCAGGGCCCTTTGCTCATCGTCATCGAGCAACATCTCCATCAACTGATCACGGACCTGGGCTGAACGGGTGCTCAATTCGGTATCGAACAGGGTTTGTCCTTCACCGAGTGAGGGGCTTTTGATCACTTCATCGAAGAAGTGCCAGTACTCCCGGTATTCCGGCACCCAGTCCCAATCGAACCAGTAACGCTCGCGGTCGGCGCCAAACCGGTGATGTTCAAGCTCGGCGTTCAGATCTTCGAGCACCCGCTTGCCATCGTTGATTGACTGATAAATGGCATGGCACAGGTTGGTCACAAAGGCATTGTTGAAGCTGTCTTTGAGCGCCCCCAGGTTGTCGACTTTCTCGACCAGGATGTTGTTCTTCAGGCGGTTATGTACCTGATCGACCTGGCGGCGCAGCGACACGATGCCTTTGAAGAAATCGGCGCTGTGCAGTTCGCTGTAGTTCAGGTCGAGCGCAATGGCATCCTGTGGCTGACAGTCCTGGTTGTGATCCTTGAGCAACTGTTCCAATTCGTGTGCACGGGCATTGAGCTCACTTTCCAGCGATTTGCGCAGATTTTCCTGAGTATCGGCATCGGCGGTCTCGGCCGCTGCATCGGCTTCTTCGAGCCGGGCTTCGACATCAAATTCAGGCCACACGCTGACCAGATCGCGCAGATAATTCTCCTTGCGCTCGCTGTGCAATTCCGTGGTTTCCTGCTGATCGCTGAGGGCCTTGCACTGGCGTGACAGAGTCTCGATACGCTCACCCAGGCTGCCCTTGCGTTCGATCAATTCGCGAATGCGTGCATCCAGTGCTTTCAGTTGTTCACTGACCTCGCGGTATTCGTCTTCCAGGCCCTGGGCGTCGCTCAGATCCAGTGAGGCCAGCGCCTGCTCGGCCATGCGCAAGGCGCGCTGGGCTTCGAGCATGTCACGCATTAAATCGGCATGGTTCAGATGCGCCAGTTGGTTCACCGCCTGGTAGAGCGCGCTGACTTCCTGCACCTGGGTTTGCCAGTCGTTGGCCTGCTGAGCCAGGGTCATCAGTTCGTCTTTTTTGGCGGCCATGGCGCGTTCACGTGCACCCTGCCCGAATACCAGGTCAGAGACCGGCATATCACAGCGATACATGGCGTAAGCACCACTACCGAGGCCCTGATGCGTTACACCGCGACGCGTCTTTTTTAGCGCTTCGGCGTCTTCGCATTGCTCAACCAGACCGTAGCTTGCGGTTAAGTAGGCTCGGGCAACGGAATGATCGAATTCCATCAGATGCACCACCGAATTGGCGGGCAGGGTAACCCGTTCGGCATCCTGACGGGCCTTGCTGCCCTGAATAACCCGGGCGCGGTTGTCCTTGGGCAGGTTGCGCACAATCTGAATGGCGTCCGCCTCGTACTTGGCCTCAACCAGAATCGCAAAGCGGGCACCGCCGATATAGCCTTCCAGTGCCGACTGCCATTTCGGGTCACGAATCTCGACATGGTCGCACAGCACGCGCGGGTCGGCCTGGGGCAGCTCCCGGCGAATCGCTTCCAGTGCGGTGCGCACGTGGTAAGGGTAATTCAACTGCTGGCCTTCCAGGCTGTCGATGTCCTGCTGCTTGCGGCTGATCGACTGGCGGATTTGCGCCAGTTTCTGCTCCCGCCGGTCCTGAACGCGTTGCAACTGATCACGCAGACTGACACCCGTGCTCGACCAGCCATCACTGAACCAGGCTTCACGCCACTGGTTCATCAGGCTTTGCTGGGCAATGACATCATCCAGATGCTGTTCCAGCGGCGACAGATCAATCCAGTCACGGTTCATCAGGCTGCGAAAGTCGACCGGGCTGTCCGATTGCTGCATCACCGATTTGCTCAGTTGCCCGAGTTGCTTGCCAGCCAATTCCGGAAGCTCGGTCGCCAGGCTGGTTTTCAACAGGCTTTGCTGAATCTGGGCGCTGGCTTTCAGGCTGCGTTGCAGGGCGTCGTCCTGTTGCAACAAGGGCGTTGCCAGTTGCGTCAGGGTTTTCTTGCACTGTTCGGCCTGGGTTTCAAACTTGTCTTTATCCTGCAGCGCACCCACACCCCGCCGTTGCGCTTCCAGTGATACCAGTTGTTCGTGTGACTGGTCCCGGCGCTGCTCGGCGACATCCAGATCCGACTGCACGGTATCGCGTTGCTGCAATAGGTTTTGCTGTTCCTGCTTGGCGGTCAGGTAGCGTTTCTGATCGTTCACAAAGCGGGATTTGGCGGCAATGTAATCCGCCAGGTTATAGTCAAGCCACTGGTCAATGTAGCGGTCACTGTGTGCCCGCGACGTGGTCAGCCGGTCGATGGTGTTTTTCAGTCGGTTGGCTTCGGCTTCCATGCCGCTGATGGTTTTCATCAGGTCCGACACGGTACGAATGGCTTCACCCAGATCCTTCTGCTCCAGAATTTCCTGGGCCACAAAGGCGTTGATGCCCTTCACGGGTTTGTAGGCCATAAACCGGGAAAAAGCGCGCGCGGCGTTCATCGCTTCGCGTTCACTGACGGCATCATTGCGGCCACGAATGGCCGCGTAAAAACGGCGCAGGTACTGTTTTTTGGTGTCGTATTTTTCTATCGATACGGTCTGGGCTTTTAAGCGGCCAACCAGGGCATCCAGCTTTACCACGCTGCGACCTGTATCGCCTTCAATCACGAAATCGGACTGACTCAGTTGCTCGCCGGGCGCGATCATATAGCTGATGTCGCCCAGCCGTGCGATGGGCTGACTGCCGGCTTTGTCGAGAAAGGCGCTGGCCCCGATAATGGCGGTAAAGGGCTCCGCTGGCTCGCCCTCTGTCGGGTGAAACACAGCGGCCAGGTAGCCGACGGCACCATCCGGACGCGCGTAGGAGCCATCGTCACAACCGAGTACATAGGAGGCCAGTGTACGTACCTGTTTGCCGCGCCCGCGCTGCGTTGCCTCGTCTTGCCCCGGGTTAAAATGAAACAGTGTATCGTGCGCGGCGGTCATGATGGTTTGCAGCGCATCGGCGGCCGTTGTCTTGCCGGAACCGTTACCGCCACTGAGCAGGTTGATTGGCCCGAAATCGAATTCCAGCAGCGGAATATTGCCCCAGTTTACGTAGATGAATTTTTTTAAAAACATGGTCAGTCCTGTGCAAAAACGGAGGCAGTGGGGTCAGTCACAGTAATGCGATCCGGGTGTTGAATGTCTTCATCTGCGCCGCTTTCTTCCGGGCTATTGTCAGCCGCCGATGGTTCGGCTGTGTCGGGCAATTCCGTTCCTTCAAGCAAGGCGCCGAGCACGTCATCGGAAACATAGCTCATGATCATGGGCCGAATGCGCACCCAGAAGTCGCCGCTGTCTAAGGCGTCGTCCTGGCTCAGTTGAATCAATCGCAGCTGGCGCAGACGCTTGAACAGGTGTTTGCGCTCGGTGACGTTGTCGGGCAGTGACCGCTTCAGCAGATTGCGCAAGGAGATGGTGATGTTTTCCAGTGAGGCCAGCACGCAGCCGTTGTCGTCGACCTGGCCTTCACGCAGGGCGCGGTCGTAGAGGCTGCGCAATACCAGCACCAGCGCCACTTCCTGTTGATTGAGGCGCACCCGGAACCCCTGATTAAAGGGCCCTTCGCCGCTGTCGTCCAGGCCAGGCACTTCGGCGCCAGGTGGGAACAGGCGCACGAAATTGAAGCGGCGATCGTGCTGAATCTGAACTCCGATCAGTTCCAGATAATCCTGCACTTGCCCTTCCAGGCGCATGTAGCGATCGTACAGCTGCTGTTCAATCTGGCTTTCATCCCGGCAGATCACACCATAATCGAGCAACCGGATCAGCAGTTCGCTGTATTCCTGACGACTGAAACCAGCGGTTTCGAGCCGTTGATCGAGATCATCAAACATGGTCTGACTCCTGTTCGGGAACATCGCTCGCGCGCTGGGGCTCGAGCCGGATGCTGAAGTTATCCTGGGATTCAAAGTATTCTGAGGCAACCGAATCACCGGTCCACTCGACGATAAAGCGATAATCGGACGACAGTGAGCTGGCTGCGCCGACTTCAATGGCGTGCGCCAATGCCAGCAAGTCGTCGGCCGTCTCAACAGGCAGATCGGCGGTGGAGACAGTTTCGCCCCGGCTGAGCTGGTTGATCAGGTAGGTGCGAACCCGGTTGTCGTTGATCAGGAAAGCCTGGTCCAACACCTGCTGCACATAGAGTTCCTTGCGCGCTTCGGTGTCGAAGTCGTCCTGGTTGTCTTCGGTGACGTCCATGGCGAAGAGACGCCGGGTTCGGGCAGCGTGCATGCGCACACTCCCCGGGTCGATAAAGCCAACCCGGGTGACCGACATGGCGGCACCCGCCCGCGATAGGCCGGCATCCCGATCGGCGGCATCCAGCTGGCTCAGGCGCTGGCACACCTTGACCACGTCGTTATGTTGTTGGCTGGCCAGGTAGCTGATCTGGCGAATGATGATGTCAGCCCGCTTGGTGAACCCCTGCAGAGCACGGCGCAGGGCCGGCACCATGATGTCGCTGGCGGCTTTTAGCCGGCTTTCGATGTTGTCGAGCACAGACCAGAGCAGGCTCTGCCCTTCCTGAACCTGATCGGGCAACAATTCGCGCAAACGGCGCTCGGCACGGGCTTTGAAGCTGCGGTCCTGGGCGCGAATCTGGCGAATGCAGGTGGCGATATCGTCGCGGTACTTTTCGACGTTATCGGCGCTCAGCCGTATGGACAGGTCCGGCTGGAAGCGTTTTTCCATGAAGTCGAAAAAGTCCTGGCTGACGCGCTGGATCATGACCTGGCTTTCCATTTCCCGCACCAGCGCCCGCTTTCGCTCGTCTAGCTCGGCAATAATGTCGGTAAAATCGCTGATAATCCGCTCCGAGTACTCCCAGGCGTCGAGCACGTCGTACACTTCACCGCGCTCCAAAAACGCCTGCAAGGCGTTACGGACGTTGCGGGTGTTGCGATGGCGGGTGCGAATCTGGTCCAAGTCCCCGGCAACAAACGGCTCGGTGAACTGGCGGCCGCGCCGGCTGAAGTTGAAGGTGCTCTGCAGGGTGGCTTCATCGACTTGTTTTTCCAGCCAGCCATGCTCGACCAGGGTGTTCAGCGACCAGACGGCCTGATCCCGGCTGGTGCGGAAGCGTCCCTCCCGGTCACCATCGTCGGTGGCCATCTCCGGCGCCCGCACCAGTGCTCCCTGAAAAGTGTCGACCACATCATCCCGCGACAGAGCATGGCCATAGTCGGCACTGGAGCTGCTGTAGAGTCGCCGGTACAGCTCGGTCAGACATTCAACCAGCTGAGCCCGGTATTTACCGGTCATCGGTCGGAAAAACTGATTGCGTTCATTCTCGAAAAACATAAGAAAATCAATGCGTTGAAGGTGGCCTCACCGGGGCAGTGAGGATACCTTAAATCGGGCGGTTTCGACAGTCACAAACCGGTTCAAACACTGGGGAAGTCGGCCACTGGTTGAAGCCCTCTACTGAGGCCCTATTATTAGACTGTGGCTACGTATCTCACCCCACAGTAAGTGCCTGCAAGCCGTGCCAGCCACCGGGTCGACCTATCCGGGGTCGGGCGGGATGCCGCCCACTCAACCCAATCCATGGGGCCTGGACTGCAGCCGATGCGTCGGACCGATCCATACTGCAGACTTCCCCGGATAGGTCGACCCGGCAGCAGTCACTCAGTCCGTGGTTACTTCAGCCATGCGATGATTAAAGAATCCATAGCACCGATTATCGGCGTATTAACTCCGATCTTAAGCGCTACAAACCGGTATACGACTACAGGACATTCAACAATGAGCACCTTAAACCTCCCCAAAACCGGCGCCCCCGCGCCAGAGTTCACAACCGTTAACCAAAACGAAGAAACCGTGTCACTCAAGGATTTTCGCGGCAAGAAGGTGATTCTGTATTTTTACCCCAAAGCGATGACTCCCGGCTGCACCACCCAGGCCTGCGGCCTGCGCGACAGCAAGGCAGAACTGGAAAAACGCAACGCCGTCGCCCTGGGCATCAGCCCGGATGCGCCCAAGCGACTGGTCAAGTTTATTGATAAGGAATCCCTGAATTTCGATCTGCTCAGCGATGAAGACCACAGCATTGCCGACAAATTCGGTGTCTGGGGCCTGAAAAAATTCATGGGTCGAGAGTTCGACGGCATACACCGCATTACTTTTATCATTGATGAAGAGGGCAAACTGGCCCATGTGATGGAGAAAGTTAAGACCAAGAGCCATCACGATGATGTGTTGGCTATTCTCGACAGCCTTTAAACCTGGCAAATCGATAGCGCACTTCAATCATCCAAGGCCAGCAGACTGTCGTATACTGGCAGTCTGTATTGACAAGAGCGGTTACATGACTGACACCCTGCCCAAGTTATACCAAACCCTGATCAACGATCTTGGGGAAGACCCATCCCGCGACGGCCTCCTCGACACACCGGAACGGGCCGCAAAAGCCCTCCGTTTTCTGACGGCTGGCTATTCTCTGGATCTCGACACTGTTACCAACGGCGCGGTGTTCACCGCTGATACCGATGAAATGGTGCTGGTACAGGATATCGAGTTCTATTCGCTGTGCGAGCACCACATGCTGCCCTTTTTTGGCAAGGCTCACATCGCCTACATTCCGCAGGGCAAGGTGCTGGGGTTAAGCAAGTTTGCGCGCATTACCGACATGTTTGCGCGCCGGTTGCAGATTCAGGAGCAACTGACCAAGCAGATCGCCAATGCCGTGCTCGAGGTAACCGGTGCGGCCGGTGTCGGTGTGGTTCTGGAGGCGCAGCATCTGTGCATGATGATGCGCGGCGTTGAGAAACAGCAGTCGAAAACCACCACATCGGTGATGCTGGGCAGCTTTCGCAAGTCGCAAAATACACGCAATGAATTCCTAACCTTGCTGGGACGTCGATAATGATTCACGAAAACACTGAAGCCTGTATCCGTATCAAGGATCTGCGTCTGCGCACCTATGTGGGCATCAAAGAAGAAGAAATCAAAAACAAGCAGGACATTCTGCTCAACATCACCATTCGATTCGACGCCAGCGATGCCATTCACTCGACCGAGATCGAAGACACGTTGAACTACCGAGTGATTACCAAGCAAATCATTGCCTTTGTTGAAGACAACCAGTTCCTGTTGCTCGAACGCATGACTCACGAAGTCCTGGCGCTGATTATGGAACACAAGGAAGTCCGCTTCGCTGAGGTGGAGATCGACAAACCTCACGCCCTGCGGTTTGCCGAGTCGGTATCAATCTCACTTTCCGCCACCCGCCAGGCACAGTAGCCGCCAGGGGGCTGCATTGCATTTGCAAGCCTCTGTGATCAATGGTTTGATAGCGCGTTTTTTTTGAGGCAGCACCCCTCACTATCCACTGATCAGAGGCTTGGCAGGCATGGCGCATTACCTAATCATCAACACCGGTGGCACCATCGGTATGGCAGAGACTCCCTCAGGCCTGGCGCCTCAGGTGGGGTTACTGAAATCCACACTGCTCAGTGATGATCGTCTGGCTGCCTGGCAAGAGCACAGCCTGAGCTGGCAGGAATGGCAACCGCTGATCGACTCATCGGACATCCGCCCAGGCCACTGGTATGAGTTGCGCGATCAGATCATCAGTGCAGATTGCGAAGGCGTGCTGATTATTCACGGTACCGATACCCTGGCCTACAGCGCCGCCGCGCTGAGTTTTCTGCTGGCCGGATCGGGTAAAACGGTGGTCATTACCGGTGCCATGCGCCCCCTGATACAAGCAAACAGCGATGGTTTTGACAACCTGACCCTAGCGCTCGATGTTCTGACCCGGCAACAGCCCGAAGTGTTTGTCGCATTCAACGGCCGCTGCCTGCCAGCCAGCCGGGTAAGCAAGGTTGATACCGCCGCAGACAGCGCCTTTATGACGCCCAACTGGTCCGACAGTCTCTGGTCTCAACCACCCGGCACCAACAGTTTGGATCTTAACCGGCCCTGGCGTCCCTCGGCGCTGGGCGTTCAAACCCTATTTCCGGGTATGCCGATGGATGGTCTGATGAGCATGGTCGACCGGAACTACCGCGCCCTGGTGCTGAATACCTACGGCAGCGGCAATGTGATGACCGATTCGGCGCTCGAGCGCATTCTGGAAAAAGCCAGCGATCAGTCCATACCCGTGTTCGTGCGCAGCCAGTGTCTGTTCGGAGAGGTGCACCTGGGCCAGTATGCTGCCAGCAGCCTGCTCAGCAAGGTGGGGGCGGTCGCCTGCGGCAGCATGCCGCTGGAAGCGGTGCTGGCCAAATTGCAGATTCTCTGCTCCCAGTACAACAGTGCCAGTGACGTGGTCGAAGGATTTACTCAGCCCTGGGCGCGGGAGTGGCAGTCTCTGTAAGGTGATCCAGCGCGAGGGGGTGACCGCCCTCGGCAGCCAGTCTCAAATAATGCTCTGCCCGGCTGGCGTCGGCGGCAAAGCCAGGCACAATTCCATCGCGATAACACTGGTGCATTTGCCAGGCGGCTTTGGGCCGGTCGACACTGGCAACGCGGCTTAAATACCGTGCCCCGCTAGCCCTGTGGACAATATCCGACCCCCGGTGCAGCAGCAGAAAGCCATAAAGCTCCTGAGCGTCGGCCAGGTCCCGGTCGGCGTAATGGCGGAAGCCGCGCATCAGCCGGTCGTGAACCCAGCGGTAACGGGTTAGCCAGCGCTGATGAAAAACCTGTTTCAGGCACCAGAAACCCAGCTGATCACGTCTCATGCTCATTGCTTCCCTCTTGAATGTACCCGGTTAAATGGGGTCGCGCGCAGCGGGTTCAATTGGCCGGCGGCTGCGATATACTGCCCACCCTCACCTTTTCTACGGAGCCTCTATGTCTCTTGGCACCTGGACACCCGATAATACCGCACCCCAACCCCCGACCCGCGACACCCTGATTCAGGCTGCAACGCTTGGGCAGGCTGATGCCGAATTTTTCCCGGCGCAGGCCCCCGATGCCCTGAACGAGCTACACGAGTGGATTAAGCAACCCCAATCGCAGTGGCAGCCCGAGCTGGAGCCACTGGAAACCGAAACCCTGATTGCCCTGGTCCGATTTTTTACCCTGGCCGAGCAACACTGGGCTGGCTGGGAGGCGGGTGACAAAAACCCGGCTATCTGGATCTGCAAAACCCTGAAACCCCGGGGGGCCTTCCCCGACGTCGAGCTGACTCGCTGGGTCAAGGCTAACACCGATAACCGTTTTCTGCCCTATGGTAACCCGCTGGCATGAAGCCGGCTCTGCCTGTTGATGCCATTCGCGAAGACGTTGTGTCGAACTGGCAAACAGGCGGCTGTCTGGTGCAGTCGCCCCCTGGCTCGGGCAAAACGACCCGCTTGCCATTGTGGCTGCTGGAGGAGACCGGCAAGGAAATCCTGTTACTGCTGCCCCGTCGACTGCCCGTCAAACTGGCCGCGTATCAATTGGCTCGCCAACTGGATGAACCGATTGGCCAGACAGTAGGGATCAGCCTGCGTGATGAGACCCGGCGCGGCGCCTCTACCCGCCTGACGGTCACCACCTATGGCGCTTTCCTGCGCCGCCTCACCCGGGACCCTGAACTGACCGGCGTCAGCACGGTCATTCTGGATGAATTCCATGAACGGCAGCTCGACCAGGATACCTGCCTGACTCTACTGCACAGCTGCAGAGCCTTGTTCCGGCCCGACCTGAAACTGCTGGTCATGTCGGCTACGCTGGCCATGGATACCCTGCATCAGCGGCTCGCCCTGCCGAAAGTTGAATCGGACGGGCAATTGCACCCGCTGACCTTGCACTACCGGCCCGTTCGGACGAAAGACTGGCTGGGTGAGTTGCTGGGGGTCATCAATGAAGCCCGCCGCCAGTGTAACGACCACATTCTGGTGTTTCTGCCCGGGCTGCGCGACATTGAACGCGTCAAACAGCGATTGCCGACCGATTGTCTCAGCTGCATTGTCCACAGCCAGGTGAACAACGACGATCTGATCGATCAGCTTCGTTCCAGTAATGCCACCGTGATTCTCAGCACCAACCTGGCGGAAAGCAGCGTAACCCTGCCCGGTGTGCGCTGCGTAGTCGACCTGGGTCGTGAACGCTATGCCCGGGTCGACCCGCACACCGACCTGACGGAGCTGGTCACCCGGCGCATCAGCAAATCCAGTGCAGATCAGCGTGCCGGTCGTGCAGCCCGCGAGGGCCCCGGCCTGTGTTTCCGACTCTGGTCGGAGACCGAACACAATGCCCTGGCGCCCGATCAACCCGCCGAAATTACCCAGGCCGACCTTAAACCCCTGGTGTTGAATCTTGCTGACTGGGGCTTGCAACGCGAGGATGCCTTTTGGCTAACATCTCCCAACCCGGGCCGCTGGCAAGTCGCACTGAGTCAACTTCACGCCTGGCAAGCCATCGACACCGCTGGCGCGCAACTGACCGATCATGGCCGCACGCTCATCCGTGTCGGGCTTCCCCCAGCGCTGGCACACCTGGTCAGTCTGGCCACCGAGGCTGGACTCGTCAGCGACGCCCTTTGGTTTGCCGCTCTGCTGAGCCTGGAACAGCCTCTGCCTGAGCCGGTGCGAGAGACATTTTCCAGTTTGGTGGCACAGGGCGATGCGCGCCTGAAACAGGAAACCCGGCGACTGGCCCGCTCACTGCGTGTAACGCTCAACAATCAGGCCGACACCCTACCCGATGCCTTGCTGATCAGGGCATTCCCGCAACGCCTGGTCCGGGTAGATTCGGATGGCAACGCCCGACTGGCAGCCGGCCGACAAGTCCGGAGCCGGGAACAGACACCCAAGCCCGGCTGGTATCTGCTGTTACACGGCCAAGACCAGGGCGGCAGCATTCTTGCCCATACTTTATGGCCGCTTGATGAAGCAGCCATCATAGCCGCATTGCCTGAGACGGAAACCGTTCGTTACCGGCCCGAACAGGACCGGTTTGAAGCCGAGCAACGTCGCGGTGCCTTTGTGATGTCTACCCGACCCACCCGACCGGACGCCCGCCAAAAAGCAGAAGCCTGGCGTCAGTGTTTGATTCAGACACCTGTCAGGCAGTGGCCTGACGCCGAATCTCTCGGTTACTGGATCGATCGCTATCAATTGGTACGCCATCACCTGCCGGATGACTGGCCCGATCTGCCAACTCCGGATGTTCTGGTGCGCTGGGCTGAGCCTTATTTGAGCGCTCTGACGCGTTTGTCGGGGCTCAACACCCCCGAGGTACTCAACGCCTGGCTCGGCTACGACAAGGTGAAGCAATTGCATCGACTGTGCCCGTCACGCTGGACAGCACCCTCCGGCCGGGCGGTTCCGCTGGTCTACGATGCGGATGCCAGCCGTGTGTCTGCTGATTTGAAGTTGCAGGAAGCCTTTGGTTTATCGGAATCACCCCGGTTGGTTGACGGCCATTTGACGCTGACACTCAACCTGCAAGCGCCCAACGGCCGAACCCTCGCCAGTGTCATCGATTTGCCACATTTCTGGGCTAGCGTTTACCCTGAAATCCGCAAGGAAATGCGCGGCCGCTATAACAAACACCCCTGGCCAACCGAGCCGATGGCGGCGACGGCAACACAGGCCACCAACCGCCAACTGGCCAGACAACGCACATCATAACGAGGCTACTTCCACTTTATGGACTCCTATTCGCGCATCAGGGAGCTTCGCAACCTGCCCGCCAGAGGCTTGCAACGCTGGGTCAATGCCACCCGCTACAGCTGGCAGGGGTTGCGCAGCGCGGTCAAGCACGAAGAGGCTTTCCGCCAGGAAACCATCGCTTTGTTCATCGGCCTTCCCGCCGCTCTGTGGATAGCAACCACCCTGTGGCAAGCGGCCATTCTAATCGCGTCTCTTTTGCTGATTATGGTGGTAGAGATGATCAACAGTGCGCTCGAAGCTCTGGTTGACCGGGTCAGTACAGAATTTCACGAATTGTCGGGACGCACCAAGGACATGGGCTCCGCTGCGGTCTTGCTGACGATCTTCATAGCCATGGTTGTCTGGGGTGCTGCCATCTGGCAAAAATGGCTGGTGGGCTGATCCTGTTTATTTACTATACTCAACGGGTGAAGCCAGTCGTGGCGTCTGTCAGAAATCACTGAACGCCTGATAGGGCCAGACCTGCGCCGGGCGATCTTCCACCCGCTCAATCAGCCCGTATTCGGCTTCCAGGCGCGCCATGATGGTCATCGCCAGTTCAAATTCTGCCTGCTCGCCGATGTCTTCACCGGTAATGGCAAAGCACAGCTTCCGGTTGGACCGCATAAAGCCGCGTGTCGTTATTGCTTCCGTATTGAAGCGCTGAATAAAGCTCTTGATGGGTTCGCTCTGAGTATCAGGCGCCTGACTGAGTGTCAGGTTCCAGACACGCTCCCAGCAACGGGCAGCGAGTCGGATTCGGGGAGGCAACGGCGGCAGCTCACTTGAGCTGTACCGGGGTGCGTGCAGTCTGCTGACATTGGCATCGAGTCTGGGTTTTGCTTCGGTCATGTTCGCCCTGTCTGGTCAGTCGAATGGTACTGTAAAGCGACCGCATACCCTCCTGGGGTAGCCAGCCTGCCTGGTACACCTCGTCTTTCCGTGACTTGCAACGCTGAATAGTGTGGTCTTACCGGTCATCTTCTCCCTGACTAAAAAGTAACCTATACACTTTCACAGCAAAGTCAATTCCCCTGCCCCCAAACTGTGCTTCATAACGCAGTTAAAACGCAGGTTCCGGCCATGCTCGTCAAAATAACGTCGGCTTTCAACCCCGCAGGTTATTCGCAATAGAGCTTGTGCATCAGCCCAATGACCTGCTCTGCCTCGTCGCTGGCGATGCGGTAATAAACCGTTTGTGCCTGTTTGCGCACTTTCACCAGGTTATCGCGGCGCAATCGCGCCAGGTGCTGCGACAACGCCGACTGACTCAGGTCGATGCGCAGATTCAGCTCGGAAACGGATTTTTCACCGTCGAGCAGATTGCACAGAATCAGCAACCGGCATTCATTGCTTAATGCTTTCAGCAGCAGAGAGGCATCGTGTACGTTCTGCTCCATGTCATCAACGACCCGTTGCTTCCCGGTGGCCATTGCATCGCGCTCCTTGGTTAGGTGAACGCAAATGATAAACGACTACCCGCTACTTTCTCTACCGATAACTGTTCTTTTTTGCCCAGCGACAGCGTCCAGGCCGCCGGTTGAATCTTGGCAAGCATCACGCATTGCATTACCCTGCCGACCATTCCGATTGACAGGTACCCCCATGACCGACGCTCTACCCCTCCGGCCCGCAGGACTGATCCGCCTGATTGGCAGCCTGATTTACGACTGGCTGGTGCTATTGGGCGTGCTGATGTTGCTCGGCTTTGTGGCTGTCGCGTTCAATAAGTTCCTGACCGGCGCCGATGCCATTGCCCCCGGCAACCCCCTATTCATACTTTGGAACCTATTGATCATCTATTTCTATTTTGCCGGGTTCTGGGTCACCAAAACCCAGACGGTTGGCATGCGCGCCTGGCGCATTCACCTGGCCTCGACCAATAACCGGCCGCTGGGCTGGATGCACGCGACCCTGCGGCTACTGGCAGCCATTCCCGCCTGGGGACTGGCCGGTATGGGCATATTCTGGCGCTACACCAACCAGGATCGAATCGGCTGGCAAGATCAGGCAAGCTGGACTCAGGTCTACTACCGGCCCAAACGCTGACCGATCAGCGTTCGCCGCTGCTGACACCCCGACGGCAAAGAATTTTGCCCGTACACCGCGCCAGCGCTGCCAACTGGTGGCTCCATTGGCTATCATGGGGCTACGAACCGGGCTGCTACCCGGTCAATTCCAATTGTTCACCGCTTATTAGGTTGGAGACATCATGCAATTTACCGTTTCATCCGCCGCCCTCGGCGCTACCAGCACAGACGCCCTGGTTATTTTTCATTTTGAAGACACGGACAGCGCTGCCCTGGCCGGCCTGACCGAAACACACCCCAAACTGATTCAGTCGCTGCGCGACGCCAAACTGCTGTCTGCCAAAACCGGACAGGTCACCCCGCTGCTCGGTCACACCGATCTGCCGGCTGGTCAAGTCTTTGTTATCGGCGCTGGCAAACAGGCCGACTTCCGCGAAAACCAGTTCATTAAAGTGATTAAAGCGGCCATCAGCACACTGAAAGGCACCCAGGCAAAAACCGCCAGCATCGCCCTCGACGACATTCAGGTCGCCGGCCGCTCCCTGCCCTGGACGGCCCAGAAAGCAACCGAGGTCATTCTGACCGGCCTATACCAGTACGACACCACCAAATCCAAGAAAACCGATGCCAGCACCCTGACAGCGCTGACGTTCCTAAGTTCGGACGACACCCTGGAAGCACCGGTTCGTACCGGCAAAGCCCTCGCCCACGGCGTCAACGTTGCCCGCGAGCTGGGCAATCTGCCCGCCAACATCTGCAACCCTCAATACCTCGCAGAGCAGGCCCAGAACCTGGCCGATGCTTACGATGAAATCAGTGTCGAGATTCTCAGCCAGAAAGAAATGGAAGCACTTGGCATGGGCTCTTTCCTGGCGGTGACCCAGGGCAGTGCCAACCCGCCCTACGTATTGGTTATGAAATATCAGGGCGCGGCTGCCAGTGAGAAGCCCCACGTTCTGGTCGGCAAAGGCCTGACCTTCGACACCGGCGGCATCTCGATCAAGCCGGCCCAGGGCATGGAAGACATGAAGTTCGATATGCTGGGCGCCGCCTCAGTGTTCGGCACCCTGAACACCATTGCTGAACTGAAACCAGCACTCAACGTCATTGGCGTTGTGGCTGCTGCGGAAAACATGTGTTCAGGCACGGCCACCCGCCCGGGCGACGTGGTCAGTAGCATGTCAGGCAAGACCATCGAGATCATTAACACCGACGCCGAAGGCCGTCTGGTGCTGTGTGATGCCCTGACCTACGTTGAGCGGTTCGACCCGGCCAGCGTCGTCGACATCGCTACCCTGACTGGCGCCATTGTCATTGGTCTGGGCCACCACCCCCTGGCGGTTTATGCCAACGACGACAGCCTGCAACAGGAACTGGTCAGCGCCGGCACCACAGCCTGGGACCGCGGCTGGCCAATGCCGTTGTGGGACGACTACCGCGACGAACTCGACAGCCCCTATGCCGATCTGCGTAACATCGGCCAGGGTCGCGCCGGCGGCTCTATCACCGCTGCGGTCTTCCTGTCCCAGTTCACCGAAAAATACAAGTGGGCCCACCTGGACATTGCCGGCGCCGGCTGGACCTCCGCCAAAGAAGGCGCAACCGGCCGCCCGGTAGGCCTGCTAACCCACTATTTGCTGAGTAAGCTGAGCCAATAACCGGGCTTTGCCCGGCTATTGGCTCCTACTTCGGAGTTTCGATTTACTGTCGCGCTTCGAACCCGCGACAGATGGCACGGCAGCTCCTGCGGGGGCGCCGTGAATACCTCCATGTAGGCTTAACTTCGGCATCCATGCCTCAGATACCCCCGCATGAGCTGCCGTGCCACCCGTCGCTAATCAACTGTGGTTTTCTTGACTGAGGTTTTAGCCTCAGGATTGATGGTTGCCTGGGAGACTAGCGGCGGGTACTGGGTGTGCCCCTATGGGGTAGTCCGCAGCAGGGATGCTGCGGCCTAGGCTCCATGGATGGATTGAGTGGGCGGCATCCCGCCCGACCCCACAGGGGCATACCCGGTATCCGACGCGGTCCAATGGCTGTATCTCTCTTCCTGCTGCCAGCCGCTTTAGGTACCATGGCGTTTTCGCGCTGATGAACCCGACTCATGACCCAGGTAGATTTCCATATTGTTCCGGTGCTGCAAGCCGCCGACCGCTATGCCTATGCCGCGCGTCTGGTCAATAAAGCGCGCAGTCACCGGCACCGTGTACTGCTGGCTGTGGATGATGAAGCCATGGCACGGTCCGTCAGCGAAGTGCTCTGGTCGACGCCGGTCGAAAGTTTTCTGGCGCACAGCTTGCTCGCGGGCAATGACGATGATGTGCAGATTGGCTGGCACGCGGAGCCGGGTCAGCACCATGATATTCTGATCAACTTGGCCGCTGAGATTCCTGAATACTTTTCCCGGTTCGAGCGCGTCTTTGAAGTCGTCAGCCAGGCCCCCACCGTCCTGAACGCCACCCGGGCGCACTACAAGTTCTACCAGGACCGGGGCTATCCGCTGAAACGGCATGACCTGCGAGACCGGGTATAAATGGATCAGAAGGATTCCAAACAAAGCCTGCTGCAGGATCTGGAGGACATTCGCCAGAGCCTAGATCGGGTCGCCCGGTCGGAATCGCAGATTCCGTTGCTCGACGAAATCGTCGACAAACGCAGCCCCACGCATGTCAACCCGGACAACCCTTTTCTGTCGAGTCAGTCGCTGTCCGAGCTGATTCGTATCCGCAATGAAGCCGAAGCCCGGGCGGCCGAAGAGTTGGCGTCACTAGCGCCGCTGCGACCGATCACCGAGATCGTTCGCAAAGAGCAAGACGCGCCTGCCGCACCGGAACCACCCAAGCCACCTCCGGGGCCCGATCCGGAACAGGTTCTGGCACAACTGGAAACTGTCTTCGATCACTGGATTGAGGAAACCGTGGCGGACTACCTCACGTTATTTGAACGTGACTTGCGCAACCGCCTGCAGCAAGACTTCCGGTCACTGGTCAGCCAGTGGTATGAAGACAACGACTTGCCGCTGCCAGAGTCTTTCAAACGCACCGACAGCGAAGACCCAGCCACACCGGACGATTAGTTTCGCACCTCTGACCATGTATAATGGCAAGCATCAGACTCCGGGGCCAAACCACAATTGCCCCCTTTTTTTCACCGTCAGCCAAGCGAGTTAAGAGCCCTCATGGAGAAGACGTACCAGCCGCAAGCGATTGAAGGCAAGCATTACCAGCGTTGGGAAAGCAACGAATGGTTCAAACCCTCGGGTCAGGGCGACGCCTATTGCATCATGATTCCGCCGCCCAATGTCACCGGGTCGCTGCACATGGGCCACGCCTTTCAGCAAACCATTATGGACGCGCTTACCCGCTACCACCGCATGAAAGGTTGCAACACGCTCTGGCAAACCGGCAGTGATCACGCTGGCATCGCCACCCAGATGGTGGTGGAGCGTGAACTGGCGCGCGAAGGTAAAACCCGCCACGACCTTGGCCGGGAAACCTTCATCGACCGCGTCTGGCAATGGAAGGAGCAGTCGGGTGGTACCATCAGTTCACAGATGCGCCGGCTGGGTGATTCAGTCGACTGGACACGCGAACGCTTCACCATGGATGAAGGCCTGTCCAACGCCGTGCGCGAAGTGTTCGTGCGCCTGTACGAAGATAACCTGATTTACCGTGGCAAACGCCTGGTTAACTGGGACCCGGTATTTCACACGGCTATTTCCGATCTGGAAGTGGAAAACAAGGAAGAACAGGGCTCACTCTGGCACTTCCGCTATCCACTGGCCGATGGCGCCACCACTGCCGAAGGTAAAGCCTACATTGTCGTGGCCACCACACGCCCGGAAACCATTCTGGGCGATACCGCTGTGGCGGTTAACCCCGACGACGAGCGATATCAGTCCCTGGTCGGAAAATTCGTTGATTTGCCATTGCTTGGCCGTCGCATTCCCATCGTTGCCGATGATTATGTCGATTCGAAATTCGGCAGCGGCTGCGTGAAAATCACACCGGCCCACGACTTCAACGATTACGAAGTCGGAAAGCGCCACGGGGCCACCCTGGTCAATGTACTCGACCAGGACGCCAAGATACTGCACGCTGCCGAAGCCTATACCTACGATGGCAAACCGATCGACGATTTCGATGGCGCCCTGCCTCAGGGGTATGGCGGACTCGACCGGTTCGATGCCCGCAAGAAAATCATTGCCGATTTCGACGCGCTGGGCCTGCTCGACTCGATTAAAGACCACAGTCTGATGGTGCCCCGTGGCGACCGTTCCGATGCGGTGATCGAACCCTGGCTCACCGATCAATGGTACGTCAGTGCCAAGCCACTGGCTGAACCAGCCATCAAGGCCGTCGAAAACGGCGATATCCAGTTCGTACCCAAGCAATGGGAAAACACCTACTTCTCCTGGATGCGCGATATTCAGGACTGGTGTATTTCGCGCCAGCTGTGGTGGGGCCACCAAATTCCCGCCTGGTACGACGCGGACGGTAACGTTTACGTTGGTCGCAGCGAAGCCGAGGTGCGCAGCAAGTACAACCTCGATGCCAACCTGACACTGACGCAGGACGAAGACGTACTGGATACCTGGTTCAGCTCTGCCCTTTGGACGTTTTCCACACTGGGCTGGCCGGAACGCGATGATCTGGTGAAAACCTTTCACCCGACCGACGTGCTGGTGACCGGTTTCGACATCATCTTTTTCTGGGTTGCCAGAATGATGATGATGACCCTGCACTTCATCAAGAATGACGATGGCACCCCTCAGGTTCCGTTCAAGAAGGTCTACGTCACCGGTCTGATTCGCGACGAGAACGGCCAGAAAATGTCGAAGTCGAAAGGCAACGTGATTGATCCGATCGACCTGATTGATGGCATTGACGTTGACGATCTGGTGGCCAAACGCACCAGCGGTTTAATGCAGCCGAAACTGGCGGCCAAAATTGAAAAGATGACTCGCAAGAGCTTCCCGGAGGGCATGGCTTCATCCGGTACCGACGCCTTGCGTTTCACCCTGGCGTCACTGGCCAGCCAGGGCCGGGACATCAATTTCGACGTCAAACGCCTTGAAGGGTATCGCAACTTCTGCAACAAAATCTGGAATGCGGCGCGCTACGTGCTGATGAACACCGAAGGCCAGGATTGCGGCCAGAACGGTGGCGAGGTAGAGCTGAGTCTGGCCGACCGTTGGATCAGTTCACGCCTGCAGGGGCTGGAGCAGGATGTCGAGCGTCACTACACGAACTACCGCTTCGACCTGATGAGCCAGGCCTTGTATGAGTTTATCTGGAACGAATACTGCGACTGGTACCTGGAGCTGTCCAAGCCCGTGCTGTGGGATGAAAACGCCTCAGCCGAGGTTCAGCGCGGCACCCGGCGCACCCTGGTTCGCGTTCTGGAAGCCTTGCTGCGTCTGGCTCACCCGATCATGCCGTTCATTACTGAAGAGATCTGGCTGTCGATCCGGGATCTGGCGGCACGAGAAGGCGACACGGTAATGTTGCAACCCTTCCCCAAGGCCGACCCAGCAAAAATTGACGCTGCTGCCGAAGCCGATATTGAATGGGTAAAGGGCGTTATTGTTGGCGTACGTAATATTCGTGGCGAAATGAACATCGCCCCGGGCAAACCCTTGCCAGTGTTGTTCCAGAAAGGCAGCGATGAAGACAAACGCCGACTCAGCGAAAACGAGAACTTCCTCAAAACGCTGGCCAAGCTTGAAAGCGTTACCTGGCTGGAAGACGGTGATGAAGCGCCCGTATCAGCCACTCAGTTGGTGGGCCAACTCAAGGTGCTGGTACCCATGGCGGGGCTGATTGACGTCGCGGCCGAGCAAACACGCCTGACCAAGGCGCTGGAGAAAACCCGCAAGGAACTGGCCAAAGTTGAAGGCAAGCTGAACAACGAGGATTTTGTCTCCAAAGCGCCAGATGACGTCATCGCCAAAGAACGGGAAAAAGCTGATGGTTATGCTCACAGCGTTCGTGAGCTGGAGCAACAGCTGGAGCAACTGGCGGCGTTGAAATAACACCGCTATCCGATTCAGTAACGCCGCTTGCGATTATCCGGTTGCTTGGGGCGTTGCTGAGCCGGTTTGGCGGGCTTGGTCAGCGCTGCTTTCTTCTTGCCGGAAGGGTCATTGGCATAATCTTTGTTGACCGGTATTTTCTTCTTGGGTTTATGACGCCTGATCATGGCGTAGTGAATCCAACGCACAAACAATAGAAATACCAGGGCGCCTATGGCGATGCCACCCAGCCAGAGCCACTGAATGTTTTCAGCCGATTCATTCATAAACAGGGCCATGCCCTGCACCCGGTCACTCTGGTTGACACCACCCGACCAGGCCGGCAAAGCAGCGGGCAGTGCCAACGCGACGGCAACGGCCTTATGTAGTGGTTTTACCTGATTCATTATTTCGCCTGTTTCAACAGGGTTTTTATCCGGTTGTGCATGGTTTCGCGCAGATCGGCATCTTTCGAGTGCGTGACATCCAAGTCCTTTAGAATGCCGTTATCCAGACCGTAAATCCAGCCGTGTAACGACACAGCCTGTCCACGCTCCCAGGCGTTCTGAACAATGGTGGTTTCGGCCAGGTTCAGCACCTGCGCCATCACATTCACTTCACAGAGCCTGTTCAGTTTAGTCATTTCATCAGGCAATGCATCAAAATAGCGACGGTAGATTTTCAGCACATCCTGAATATGGCGAAGCCAGTTATCGATCAGCCCCAGCCGCTGATTGCTCAAAGCGGCCGCCACTCCGCCACACCCGTAGTGCCCGGTCACGATAATGTGTTTGACTTTTAACACATCGACGGCGAATTGAATAACCGAGAGACAATTCAAATCGGTATGTACCACCAGGTTGGCCACATTGCGGTGCACAAATACCTCACCCGGCATCAACCCCATAATTTCATTGGCCGGCACCCGACTGTCGGCACAACCGATCCATAACAACTCGGGCTTTTGCTGACGCGCCAGTTGCTTGAAAAAATCCGGCTGTTCAGCGGTAATTTGCTCTGCCCATTGGCGATTGCTTTCCAGCAAATGATCCAAGTTCAAACGGTTTCTCCCAGGGTTAAGTCGTTATGCGTCTCCATCCTTGAGAACACGGTCTATAAGATTCGATCGTGTATAAGCCAGAACAACAGAGTAGACGCTTAATTCGTTGGCTGCCGCGTACTTACAGCGGCTTTATGCCAGCCAGAAACCAAGCAGGAAAAAACGCGCCCCTTTGCCCAGCGTCAGCCAGAATGCAGACGCTGCCAGTGGCATGCGCAACCACCCGGCAGCCACCGGCAACACATCGCCCACAACCGGCAACCAGGCCATGGCCAGCAACGGTGTTCCCCAGCGTTGCAGGTAACGCTCTGTCGTCTGCGCCGGTTGCCAGCGTGATGATACGACACCCGACTGGCGCGCCCAGCGGGCCAACATCAGCATCAGCCAGGCACCCAGTACGTTACCGGCCGTTGCCACGAGCCAGTAAGCAATAAACAGCTGGCCCGATTCCCGCACCAGGCCCATAAACAGCAATTCTGTGCCCATTGGCCACAGCGTGGCAGCCACAAAGGCAACGGCGAACAGCACCAGAAAAGACACCCTTTTCAGCCAGGCCGTTCAATGTCGAAGGTATCGCGTGTGGTGCTGTAGGTGTTGCCCGCCATACGGCCGACGGCATCCAGTTTATCGGCCAGAATGCGCCCCTCGTCGTAGAGCGGGTCGGCAACCTGTACATGCACAATGTCTCCCAGCACCAGCCGACCGGCCATGGGTTCATCACCAAAGCGCTGGATCTCACGCAACCGGCATTCAAAATGGATCAACGCTTCGGCGATGCGCGGTGGTTGGACGGTCAAAGCCGGTGTGGTCGACAACCCGGCGTAACCGATTTCGCTGTCGCCCCGGGCCAGAGGTGCCGAGGTCTGGTTCATCTTTTCAACGACGGCATGGCTGACGATGTTGAGGGTGAATTCCGGGCAGGTTTCCAGGTTAAGCACCGTGTCTTTTTCACTGCCATCGGGTTTGCGCAAGGGGGCAAAAGCGACAATCGGCGGATTAACGCTGACCAGGGTAAAAAATGAAAACGGTGCCAGGTTCAACACCCCGTGCTCGTTGCGGGTGCACACCCAGGCGATCGGGCGCGGTTGAATCGAGCCTACCATTAACTTGTAGATGGCGGTGGCATCCAGGTCGGCAATGGCCAGTTCCATGGGGGTATCCTGTAACGAAAAAGGTGTCGGCCCGGTTCATCACACGGGCATCGAAAAGCCGGCCAGTTTCAGGTCAGCCGGTTAGATTGGTCGAGCAGATGGCAAGATAGTCTTCAATAACCGCAGCCATGCCACGTTCGATGCACTCAACGGTCAGTACATGGCCAATCGATACCTCCAGAATACCCGGAATCGTCAGAAACGTCGGCAGGTTGTTCAGGTCGAGATCGTGACCGGCATTAACACCCAGCCCAAGGCGCCGGGCCAGTTCAGCTGCTTCCCGGTACTGCGCCAGCACGCTGGCGGCCGATTCAGTGCCATGAGCGCTGGCAAAGCCTTCCGTATAGAGTTCAATGCGCTGAGCACTGGACTTGGCCGCGCGTTGTACCTGATCGGTATCGGGGTCAAGAAATACCGAGCTGCGCACGCCAGCGGCCTGTATGCGGCTGAGTACCGTTTCAAGAAACTCAGCGTGCTGGCTGTAATCCCAGCCATGGTCGGACGTCAGCTGGTTCGGTTCATCCGGCACCAGGGTGCACTGATGCGGTTTTACCGTTTCAATCAATGCCAGAAAATCTTCGGTCGGATACCCTTCAATATTCAGTTCCACATCCGGGTAGGCGGCCAGTGCTGCTTTCAAATCGTGCGCATCCTGTGCCGTGGCGTGGCGCGCATCCGGCCGCGGGTGGATCGTAATGCCGTGCGCACCCAGCGCGATAAACTTTTCGGCAAATGCCACCACACTCGGGAAATCACGACCACGGGAATTCCGCAGCAAGGCGATTTTATTTAGGTTAACACTCAATTGCGTCATTCAGATTCCTGCAGGCTCTTTCGACCGTTTGCCCTAGTGTATCAAAGTTTCCCGGCTTCAAACCGCTTCAGCATCAAACTGCCAGTAAAGCCCACTTCCCCCGGCTTCACTGCTAAAACCAGGCAAGGTTCTATCGAGATAGACAGCACTGGCAAACAAAGCAAAGAGCGTGTCGTTTTCAACCAGATCTTCATTGGCCAGAAACGCAGTCGGTGGTGGTTTAAAAGCCTCACAATACCGATACCAGAGCGCATCGAATTGTTCACAGACCTTTGCTGGAAGGTCGAACCACAGCGACCCGTGCTTGAGCATCCACACCCGGTGTACCCGGGGCTGCAAAAACAACTGGGTCAGGGTTACCTGCCTCGGCTTCATGCGTCGGCGGGCAGCAGCACCCGGTAGTCGCCCGTCAGCACGGCAACCACATCGCCTTCGGCATCACGGGCCGTCACTTCAACCAGTGCGCGCCAGTGCCCGCTTGGCCGCACATCTGGCAGCGCTGTAAAGTGAGCCTGGACGTCCAGATCGGAGCGGGCGGCCTTCGGGTAGCGTACCTGGCTGTCTTTGATGGCAACCTGTTCGGGCAAGTCGTTCAGGCCAGCCCAGCGAGCGGTGTGATACCAACCCGCTATCACCAGAGCTGCGTACTGGCTGCCGGCAAACACGGTACCCTTGTCATTCCGATTGCCCTGCAAGGGAATCCGGAAACGAGTGGCATTGTCGTCACTGCCAACCCAGTCAATACCCAGCTTGGCCAGCGGCTCAATGCGGTCCAGCTGCATCATTGGGTGGCCTCCGCGCCTGCGCCATCAAGCCAGCCTGGGAAGGCTTCCAGAGAGGTCAGTGTCGCGGCCAGCTGCCCCGCCCACTCAGGGTCAGTCGGCACCAGGTCCGGCACATGCAGTACATTGCAACCAGCGGCCAGCCCGGCCAGCACGCCATTTGGGCTGTCTTCAATCACCAGGGCGCTGGCTGGCGCTACGGCCAGTCGGGTGCAACCGGCGAGATAGGGCTCGGGGTGCGGTTTGCCCCGGCTCACCTGGTCGCCGCCCAGCAACGATTCGAAATAACCCCGTAAGCCAACGCGCTCCAGTTTGGCCTCGGCCAGTTCGGTGCGAGTGCTGGTCACCACCATCTGGCGTCGGCCGCTCCGGGCTACGTGCTCAAGCGACTCGATCACGCCGGGTTTTAACACCAGGTCGGTCTTGGCTCGTTCGGTGTAACGGTCACCGGTCTGATTGATCCAGTAGACCGCGCTGTCCACGGAATCAACGTAGTTCAGAAACCATTCGATCAGACCGGCCTTGTTCAGGCCAATGGTTTCGAGATAGCGGCGCTCGGCGTCCGGCACTGGCCCACCATTGGCCATGACTTCGGTAAACACCGACCGCACCAGTCGTTCTGAATCCAGTAACACTCCGTCCATATCCCAGAGGACGGCCTCGTAATCAGGTATTGCCATCAGGCATCTCCCAGGCAAGCGGCCAAATCGCTGGCCAGTCGCAGCATCATATCAGCATAGAGTCCGGTACCGGGTTCGGATAATTGGCCCAGAGGGTCAATGGTACCCAATGTTGCCTTGTCGAGATAATCCACCAGCGGCATCAGCCAGCGCTCGCTGTACTGGGGTTCACGAAACAGACAGACGCGCTCGAGCGGTGCCGCCAAATCACGCAGCCGGGCAATGGTTCTTGGCCCGGGCGGTATGTCCGGGTTCAGCACCAGGGCACCCAGCCCGTTCAGATCCTGGTCGTGCTCGAAATATTGAAAACCATCGTGAAACAGAATGTAGGGTGTGTCGCGGCTTGTGCTCAAGCGGTCATTCAGTTGTTCGCCCAGTGTGTCCAGACGGATTCGGGCCTGCTCGGCATTGCTCCGATACCGATCACGATTGTCTGGGTCCTGCTCAACCAGCCGGGCTTCCACGAAATCGACAAATCGCTGCGCATTGTCGAGTGACAGCCAGAAATGCGGGTCGATGTCGCCGTGGTCGTGGCCATGGTCATCACCGGTACCCGGCACCGAAAACAGCGTTTCGCGCATCGGCAGCAGCGTCATGCCGGCATCGAAGTCGTGCAACTCAAAGGCTTGAGCATTGTCTGAAAGCCGCGGCAGCAAGCGGGCAAGCGCGGTTTCAAGCTCAGGACCGATCCAGAACAGCACATCGGCCTCAACCACTGCTTTTAGCTGGCGCGGCGTCATGGCACTGGAATGGGGAGACTGACTGGCCTCATACACCAGCGCCGGCTCGGCCACGCCCTCCATCACCTGGGCGACCAGGCTGTGCAGCGGTGCAATCGACACCAGTACCCGGGGCGGTTCAGCCAAGGCCCGGGCCGGGCTTACCAGTAACACCAGCAGCGCCAGTGGCCAGGTCCGGCGGGTCAGGGTTTTCAACAACATAATCAACTCTTGCAATTGGGTTCTGGGAGAATCATCAATAGTTGGTATGATACACTGTAACTTCAAGCCTGTGTTGGCTCAGGCGGTATCGCCAGTCAATCCATCATCGCCCGACGGCCAGGAGACATAGCACCCGTGCCACGCACCCAACCTCTCATTGAAGCCCGACAACTGGGCGTTCGTCTCGGTGGTGAAACCATTATCCGCAACGTCAATCTCAGCGTCTTCGACGGTCAGATCGTAACCTTGATCGGCCCTAACGGCGCGGGAAAATCAACCCTGATCAAAACACTGCTCGGCGTGCACCGGGTCAGTGAAGGCCAGCTGACGCTGGCACCGTCACTGACCATCGGGTATATGCCGCAGCGCATCAGCATCGACGATTCTCTGCCCTTGTCGGTTTACCGGCTGATGACGCTGACCCATCGCGCCGCACGAACAGCGGTAATTGATGCGCTGCGCCTGACCGACGTTCCACACCTGATCGACCGGCCTGTCCAGCAACTCAGTGGCGGCGAATTTCAGCGGGTCATGCTGGCGCGTGCGCTGTTAAAGCAGCCCGATGTCCTGGTGCTCGACGAGCCGGTACAGGGCGTGGATTTCAACGGCGAGGTGGACTTGTACCGGCTGATTCAGCGCATACGCGACGAGCGGGGTTGCGCCATTCTAATGGTCTCACACGATCTGCACTTGGTCATGGCCGCTACCGATGAGGTCGTTTGCCTGAACGGTCATGTGTGCTGCACGGGTGCGCCGGAAACCATCACCCGCCAACCGGAATTTACCCAGTTGTTCGGGCACAAACATGCCGATGCTCTGGCCTTTTACAGCCACCATCACGATCACAACCACAGCCTGGCTGAGCAGGGAGGCCATGTTCATGATTGAGATGCTCTGGCCCGCCCTGCTCGCTGGTACCGGCATCGCGCTGCTTGCGGGCCCGCTGGGCAGTTTTATGGTGTGGCGCCGCATGGCCTATTTTGGCGATACCATGGCGCACTCCGGCCTGCTGGGGGTTACCCTGGCCGTGGTACTGAACCTGAATTTAACCGTCGGCATTGCTCTGGTCACCACCGCCCTGGCATTACTGCTGTTCGGCCTGCAACGCCAACGCCGTCTGCCGTCCGATACCTTGCTGGGCATTCTGTCGCACGGCTCACTGGCGATCGGCATGCTGGTTCTGGCGTTTTCCGAATCGGTTCGAATCGACCTGAGTGGCCTGCTGTTCGGGGATTTGCTGGCGGTCAACCGGGGCGATGTACTCTGGGTGGCGGCTATTCTGGTTGTGGCGTTACCCGTCATGGCAGTGATCTGGCGGCCCTTGCTTGCCATCACCGTGCACGAGGATCTGGCTCGGGCCGAAGGGATTGCCACCGAGCGCATTCGTATTGTCTATCTGATCCTGATTGCTCTGGTCATCGCCGTGGCGATGAAGATAGTCGGCATTCTGCTGATCACCGCCCTGATGATCATTCCAGCCGCCGCCGCTCGCTGGCTGTCCAAAACGCCCGAGCAAATGGCATTGGGCGCCTCTGTGCTGGGTGTCATCTGTGTCTGGGCCGGCTTGGGGGGCTCCTGGCTAACCAACGCCCCCAGTGGCCCGGCAATTGTGGTGACAGCGGTGATTGCCTTTGCTGTATTGCTGGCCGTCAGTCAGGTCAGGCAACGCCTGGCAAACCGGTGACCCGGGTACGGCGCGACCGCCATTAAATACCCATACTGGCCAGTGATTCCAGAATGTTTCTGGCCACAGCCGCACTGCGCGGATGATCGACGCTTAGATCCTCGATCAGCATCTCCATCGATTCCCGCAGCGTGGGCTCTTCCGGGTCCGGTTCATCCGTGTTGTGGATGTGGTACTCAACCTTGGCCAGCAATTCCTGCTGCTGTGGGCTGATTTCGCCTTCATCCATTGTCGCTCGTAACCGCTCAAGCAAGGCTCGCAAATGGTCTTTTGGCATGATGGGACCCTTGTAGTGATGGAACACGTGAATATCCTGAGACCGGCTAGTCTGGTCGATACAGACCCGCTACAACCGGATACCCTAACTATAGCAGAGCCAGACCACTGCGCTGGTAAAAACAGCCGGTTTAGGCTTGACATTCCCGGGGCTGGAAGGTCAAAAATGTGTGTTAACGCCCGGCCAACAGGGGGACATCATGTTGATTAAAGACGCCGCGATAGCATCCGGCTTACCGGCAAAAACAATTCGTTACTACGAAAGCTTGGGTCTGATTGAGTCCCGTCGGGCCAGTAATGGTTACCGCCAATACAGCAGCAAGGACATCGAACGGATGCAGTTCCTTGCTCGCTCAAGAACGCTGGGTTTCTCGCTGGACGAATGCCGCTCTCTGCTCGACTTGTATGATGACCCGACCCGGGCAAGTGCCTCCGTCAACGCGCTGGCCAGGCAGCATCTGGATGAGTTGAATGACAAGATTCGCGAGCTGACCGCGATGAAACAAACGCTGATTCATCTGGTTTCCCAGTGCCCGGGGGATGAGTCATCCGACTGCGCCATCCTGGAGTCACTGGCCCATGGGCAGACCAGCGAATAATCTGAAATTCAAGGCTTTGCTTTATTTAGCGTTAGCGATAGGCTAGATGCTATCCAAACCCTGAAGGAAGCCTGCACATGATCGACTGGATCGTCAATTTTTGGGTCGAAAACTCGCCCTTTATACTCAGCGTCGGCTATAACCTGCTATTGGTCATAGCGGTGTTCATTGTTGCCAGCATTGTATCCAATGCCGTTAAGAAATCGATCCGCAACAGCGGCAAACGCATCAAACGCATGGACCCGACTCTGATTCCCCTGTTCGCCGGTATCGCCGGTTATGCGGTCTACATCGTCGCCGTGGTTATTGTGCTGGATATCTTCGGCGTTAATACCAATTCCATCGTCGCCTTATTGGGTGCTGCTGGCCTGGCTATTGGTCTGGCCTTGAAAGACACCCTGAGCAACATTGCCTCCGGCATCATGATGCTGATTCTGCGGCCCTTCCGGGTGGGAGACTACATCACCTTTAACGGCACCGGCGGTACGGTGGAAGAGATCAGCCTGTTTACAACCATTCTGAAGACGCCGGATGGCCAGTACATCTCAGCGCCCAATTCCAACGTCTGGAACGCTACCATCCAGAATTCCACCCGCAACGGTACCCGCCGGATGGATGTGGTTGTGGGCGTTGCCTACGACGATGATCTCGATGCCGGTTTCCGGGCACTGCAGCAACTGGTGGATGAAGAATCCCGTTTTCTCAAAGACCCAGCCCCCCAGGTTATGGTGCAGTCTCTGGGCGACAGCTCGGTGAACCTGCAAATTCGCGCCTGGGCAACGGTGGATGACTACTGGACAATCTGGTGGGAAATGCAGAAAAAAGTGAAAGTCGCCGTCGAAGCAGCCGGCCTCAGCATTCCGTTTCCGCAGCGGGATGTTCACCACTACAATGTGGACAACCTGCCTGCGCAAGCTGACAACGCACCCAAGTCGTAACGCAAAACAGGCCTAAAAAAACCGGGCTCAGCCCGGTTTCTTTTATTACCAGAATCGTAACCGCCGCAGTATCAGAAACTCGATGACGGCCACCACGCCCAGCCCAATGCAGGTGTACCAGAACGCCATGCTTTCATCGACGCCGGGCATCCCACCCACGTTAATCCCAAACAGACCGGTCAGGAACCCCAGCGGCAGGAAGATGCCGGCAATCACTGACAGCCAGTAGGTGTTGCGGTTCATTCGTTCGGCCAGTACTTGCTGCTGTTCATCTCGGACCAGTTGAATCTGCTGCAGTAGCATTTCAATGGTTTCCAGCATGCGCAGCGTCACATCACGCTGGTTAGCCAGCAACATAAGATCCCGATCCGACAGCCATTCACCGGCCTCGCCCGCCAACCGGTCAAGTGCGCCCATCTGAGGTCGGATAAACCGGTTCAGACGTAACAGGCGCTTGTGAAAATGCGTCAGATCTGACAAATACTGCTGCGGATTCACACTGCTGTCGCGACTTTCGAGACCTTCCAGTTCGCGCTCCGAGGCTTCCAGCAATTCACCAATTCGATCATTCAGTGCTTCGATGATTGTCACCAGCAAGGCACTGACTGACGCCGGGCCCTGCCCTTGCTCCAGCCGCTCTCGTACACTGGCGATGGCCTTGAATGGACGTTTGCGCAGTGTGATCAACCCATCCTTGTACCACAGCATGCGCAGGCTCAGCATGTCATCAGGCGCGGCACCCGGTGTCAGGTTGACGCCCCGCAAAATAAGCAAAAAGCCGTCCCCCACGGGTTCAAACCGGGGCCGGGTGTCTTCCGCCAACAAGGCCTGGCGCAACCCGCGACCAATATCCAGATGCGAAAGCCAGCCCGGCAATCCGGCATCGTCCCGCTGACAATGCACCCAGCGCCGACTTAGGTCATCGGGCGCACCCGACTGGGACTCAGGGGGCTGCACATCAAACCGCCAGTGGTCGATAACAAAGGAGTGATCTGAAGTGTTATTTGCCATATTGGTTGCTCACGCATAACCCTTTACTTCCGGGGTTAGGGGTTTTTTGGTTGCCGGGAGTTCGTACTGGTCACCGGGTAGGCTTGCTAGGGTGGTGCGACACTCGCTCGGCATGAACCCAACCATGGGGCCTAGACCGCATGATATGAATCCCATCCATGGGATTCACCCTTCGGGCTCGCTTCGCTCATGCTAAAACGCTCCTGGCTTTTTAGTCCCTGCTGCGGACTGCCCCTACCAGGCCTACCCGGCAACCAGCACTTAATGTGCTGCCAACCTAGCCTTTATTTCATTTAGTGCAACGCATCGCCTTTGGCATCCACGTCCAGCTCAGGTTCATCCAGGAACAGTACGTCCAGCGCCGTTGCGTGTTCAAGCACATTCAGGGTGCTCCCGGTCACTGCGCTGAGAAAGGCGTTGAAATAGGTCGGCGACAACTCGGCAGCGATCAGAATGCCGCTGATGACGAGACGGGGAATTTCGTCGTCATGAAGGTTCAGCGTTACCTTCACCAGCGGGTGCTCGAAATTCACCAGGTTCAGGCTGCCGTGCAAGGGCAATACGGCTGACGGGCGTATGGGCAGCTCGGTGGAAATGATGATCATGCCCTCGTCCAGAAAGACCCGGCTTTCCAGAACGCCCAGCTGTTCTTCCAGATCCGTCAGATGAATGCCTTCGCAATTCGGGCACAGGTAATGCCGGACCGACAGGTCCTTTAACCAGTTTTCCAGATGATCTCGTGTGAAATCGGACATGCAAGGGTCGCCTATCGGGGTCATACAAAAACGGAGGGGCATTGTACGGCCATTTTGCCCCGGTCTCCACCGGGTTCACAGCAACGGCAAAGGCCCCTGTTGCTTAACGGCCCGAATCGCAAAGCTGCTGTCGATGGTATTGACCGCCGGAACTTTCTGCAGGCGCCGCACCCATTGCTCGTAACCCGGCAAATCGGCCGTGACGACCTGCAACAGGTAATCGAATGCTCCGGACACCGTGTGGCAATCGATCACTTCGGGCATGTCCCGCAGGGTGTCCTCAAAGGCTTCGACCAGACTGTCCTGGTGTTGGTTGAGCCGTACGTGCACGAAGATGGTAATGCCCAGGTTGAGGCGCTGCCGGTCGAGATGCGCACGATAACCGCTGATGTAGCCTTCGTCTTCCAGCCGGCGCAGCCGCCTGGCACAGGGAGATGCCGACAACCCTACCCGCTCCGCCAGTTCCGCCGTGGTCAGGCGGGCATTGCGTTGTACCGCATCCAGCAGCCGCCGATCGATCCGGTCAAGCATCTTCGCCCACCCTTAGCAACAATCGTCATTAATTTCGGAAACCATAGCACAGCCAACTAATTTTGGTGAAATGTCTGCACATCTTCACTCAAAACCACCCGAGCGCTTAGGTCACACTATGCCCCTCCATTCGATTGCACAGCCAGCGGAGCAACGCGCATGACACACCAATTTCACAACACAGCCACGGCCTCCCTGCCTCGCCGGGGCCTGACGGATGTGCTGCCACAATTGTCCACCCCTGGCTTGCGTCTGGCCGGTTATGCGGCAGCGCTCGCGACGGTATTGATCTGGTCGTGCTATTTTCTGTCTCTTCGCTATGGTGCCCTGTCTGCGCTCGGCACCTTCGAGCTGACGCTGTTTCGCTTCGCTGTGCCGGGGCTGATTCTGCTGCCCTGGTTTATCCGCCGGCGCCACTCTATTCTGGCCGTCCATCCCGTCTGGCTGGCTGGCATTCTGGTTGGCGCGGGTTTGCCGTTTTTCCTGCTCAGCGCACACGCCATGGGGCTGGCACCGGTGGTTCAGGGCAGCACGCTGATTCCCGGCACGGCGCCCCTGTTTGTGACCGCACTCGCTGTGGTTATTTTCCGGCAGCCACTCACTCTGGCACGTTTTGCTGGCCTGGGCAGTGTTGTCATGGGCATTCTGCTTATGCTGGCAGCGACGGGTCTGGATATGAGTGGCGCTGTATTTCAGGGACAAGTGATGTTTCTGGTGTGCAGCCTGTGTTGGGCACTGTTTACACTCAGTGTCCGCCAGAGTGGACTGGCCCCGCTGGAAACCGCCGCGGTGCTAACCGTACCCAGTGGCGCCTTGTTGATACTCTGGGGGCTCGCCAGCGGAACCGGAATAGACCTCGGCACCGTACCGCCCCGTGAGTGGCTGCTGCAACTGGTCGTTCAGGGGCTTGCCGTGGGCCTGGGAGCAGGTTTTCTATACGGCTATGCGATTCGCGCCCTCGGGGCTGAAATCACCTCGGCCATCGGCTCCCTGACCCCAGTATGCGCGACGGTACTGGCGGCGGTCTTTTTGCACGAAAGCGTCGAACTGATCACGCTGTTGGGGTTATCCTTGGTGACCCTGGGCGTAATCGCTGCCAGCGGGCTGATCCGGTCACGGTAACAGCCCGGCCCGAACCTGCCACCTTCTCTCATTTAGCGGAGTGATCGAATGTTTGAACGTCTCAATACCCCAAAACAAGATCCGATTCTGGGGTTAACCCTCGCCATTATGGCCGATCAGCGCAGCGACAAGATGGACCTGGGCATTGGGGTTTATCGTAACGCCGAGGGTGCCACCCCAATCATGGCCGCGGTTCGACAAGCTCAACGCGAACAGGCCGAAAACCAGACCACCAAGAGTTACATTGGTCTGGCCGGCAATGAAACCTTCAATTCCGCGCTGATCGATTTGCTTCTTGCTGACACGGCTGCCCACAGCCGAGCCGCTGGTATTCAGACGCCGGGGGCCAGTGGCGCGCTGCGCATGCTGGCGGAACTGATCAAAAGCGCCCGGCCCGACGCCACCGTCTGGATCAGCAACCCCAGCTACGTGAACCATCGCCCCGTCATGGAAGCCGCGGGCCTGAAAGTTGCCGACTACACCTATTTCGATGTGGCCACCAAGCAAGTCAACGAAGCCGCCATGCTCGACCAAATCGCTACCCTGGGCGAACAAGATGTTCTTCTGTTACACGGTTGCTGCCATAACCCGACCGGGGCTGACATTTCCCTGCAAGCCTGGCAGCGCATCGCCGAGCTTGCCGAACAGCAAGGCTTTCTGCCCTTTGTCGACATCGCCTATCAGGGTTTTGGCGATGGGTTGATGGAGGATGCCGCCGGCTTGCGGCTGCTGGCCGACCGGCTTCCCGAACTGATCATCGCCACCTCGTGTTCCAAGAATTTTGGCCTCTATCGCGAACGCACTGGCGCGGCCATCGTCGTGGGACATACCCTCGAAGAGAGCCTGAAAGCCAAGGGTCGTATTCTGGAAGTGGCCCGGGGCAGCTATACCATGCCACCCGATCACGGTGCAGCGCTGGTCGCTGCCATTCTGGGGCGGGACGATCTGAAAACGCTGTGGATGGATGAGCTGACGGTGATGAACCAGCGCATTAATCATCTTCGTGCCGAACTGGTTCGCCAGTTCCGCAGCAAGAGCGAGAGTGATCGCTTCGACTATTTTGGCGAGCACCGGGGTATGTTCTCGGTCACCGGGCTTACCAATGAACACATCGATGCCCTGCGTGTTGAGCACGGTATTTATATGGTCGGTGGCGGCCGGATGAACGTCGCCGGTCTGGCTGAACGTGATATTCCCCGCCTGGTCGACTGCTTTCTGGCGGTGGGCGCCTGAGGTAAACCCACTGTGCGGTGTACATCAACGCCGCACACGGGCATAGTCTGCACTAGGGAGCCTTCTGCCGATGGCATTACCCTGCCACAGGACAAGGACGCTCCCAATCCGCAGCATTAACACTTGGCGCCTATGACCCCGACTCCGCTTCTGACACTCCTGAAACGCTGGTTTCTACCCGCCATCCTGGTGGCCTGCATTCCCTTTTTCTTCTACAGCGCTGGCCTTGGGCTGGAGTCGGAACTCGAACGTACCCTGCTCAATTTTGGGCACATTGTGTTTTTTGCCCTGGCCATTTTTGCACTGCGCAACAATCTCGACATGCGCACCTGGCCGCACTGGCTGGCGATCAGCATTGCCGTGTTTCTGGTCAGCATTATCGTCGAGTACATTCAACACAATACCGGCCGCACCCGCAGCTGGGAGGATGTTGAGCGCAATCTGATCGGTGCCTGGCTGGCCATGTTCTGGCTAAACCCGCCCAGCGCTCAAGTCTGGACTGGCCGGCTGATTGCCAGCGGCCTGTTTGTCAGCCAACTGGTGATGGTCAGCCAGGCCAGCATGACCGAGTACCGGCTGCACAATACGCTTCCGATTGTGTCCGACTTCGAGAACGACTATGAAATTGACTGGTGGCAAGGCGATGTTACCCGAACAGACACACGTGCCTGGCATGGCCACCAGAGTATGGTGGTCCGCCTGACCACCCAGACGTATTCGGGCGCCCGGATGACACGCATGCCAAATGACTGGAGCGGCTACAGCAGCCTGAATTTTGCTGTCTACAACCCGAGCCTGCTGCCGATGCCCCTAACGCTGCGCATTAACGACAAAGCTCATGAGCGTTCCCTGTTGTATCAGGATCGTTTCAATAGCACCTTTATCGTCGAATATGGCTGGAACCTGATTGAATTCTCCCTGGAGGACGTGCGCAATGCGCCGTCCGGCCGTGACATGGACATGAGCAATATCAGTCATCTCGAGTTGTTCGCCTTCGAGCTCGACCGCCCCCGTGAGATTACCGTTGATTATCTGAGGCTGAAATAGCCACCCTTACCGGGCTTCACTGGAAATCAGTGCGCGCCGGTCTTGCCAGAACGCCTGGCAGACCTGAATGAAATCCCGCGTGACCGGGCTCAGCTCCCGGTCAGACCGGTAAAACACCCCGACTTGGCGTTCAATACTGGCAAAGTCAAACTCCAGCAACGGCCGGAAATGCTGGATCTGGGGGAGCTGTCGTGTCACCTCGGTACTGATGTACCCCACCGCCAGACCCTGATCGATCAAATTCAGGCGTACATTCAAACTGCTGATTTGCCAGATCATCTGAAAGCGGTCGCGCAGTTTTTCCTGATAAGGCCGCTGGTCGGGTTCATCAAGAGACGACACCACCAAAGGGATACGCCGCAAGTCGGCCAGCGTTAGGGCGCCGCTGTGTATCGGCTTGGTGGGATTAATCATCAACAGGCGTTTTTCCCGGTACAGGGGCACGCGTTCAAACCGGTCCATCCGGGTTTGAAAAGGCCCCAGCCCCAGTTCGACTTCACCGCTGATGACCGATTGCACAATGGTCCGCGAGGGCTGCTCGATAATGCGCAATCGCGCTTCGGGCCAGCGCCGGTTGAACACGGAAATCAGCTCGGCGCCAGCAAAGCGATTGTTGGTGCTGTCGATGGCAACCGTCAACCGCTGGTCCAGCCCGCGGGACAGTCGGTTCAGATCGCTGAACACCTGCTGCTCCTGCTGACGCTGGTCATCGGCGTACCGATAGAGCCGTCGGCCGGCCGGGGTTAACCGGACCGGCCGCTCACGAATCAATAAAGGTACCCCCAGTTTGGTCTCGAGCTGCTTTACCGATTGGCTGACCGCCGATTGAGTCAGGTGCAAATCAGCGGCAGCCGAACGAAAACCACCGGTTCTGGCCACGCTCAAAAAGATACGCAGTTCACTGTTTTCGAAGCGCATGATTAGCCCTGCTTATCATAAATTAATAAAGTTTAATTAGATTAACCAAAACCGGGCGCGTTTAATAGCGCCCTCACAGCGTATTGAAGGTGATTTTATGACTACCGATATCAATTCAGGACTCGAAGGCGTCGTCGTCGGCGCAACCCGACTGTCCAATGTTGAGGGCGAAATCGGCCGTCTGACTTACCGGGGTGAAGTGGTTGAAGAACTGGTAAAACAGCCATTCGCGGGCGTTGCCTACTGGTTGATGACCGGTGAACACCCGACCGAAGACCAGGTTGGTGCTCTGGATCTCTGGCTGGCGGCCGAATCTGAACTTACCGCCACAGAATTGCGTCTGCTGGAACAATTGCCGCGCACCCTTCACCCGATGGCGGTGCTGCAAAGTGTGGCCCCGGTTGCCAATCTGACACCCAACCAGCCCGCGCCCGACTTTGTCTCAGCTCAATGGCAGGATGGACTGGTATTGGCGGCCCGATTGAACGGTGTCGTTCGTGTCTGGCACAACCTCTGCACGCTGGGTCAGGTACGGGTACTGCCTGCCGGCCTGGGGTTTCTGGAAACGCTGTTGTACGGCATTCAGGGCCAGAAGCCCTCAGCCGAAGCGCTGGGTGCCATCAATGCCACCCAGATCCTGCAGTTGGACCACGGCTTTAATGCCGGAACCTTCGCCGGCCGCGTCATCGCCAGCACCCAGGGTAGCTTGCAAGCCAGCGTTGCCGGTAGCCTGGGTGCCCTCTCCGGTGCCTTGCACGGCGGTGCCGACGAAGCCGCGGTAATCATGGCGCAAACCATTGGTTCGCCGGACCAGGCTGACGCCTGGGTACGTGATGCACTGGCGAACAAAGTCAAGATCATGGGCATGGGCCATCGCGAATACAAAGCACTGGATCCGCGCGCCGCTATTCTGAAGCCGATGGCGCGCCAGTTCTGTGAAGGCACTGAATGGGAAAACCTGATGGAAACGCTGGTGGCGGTGGAAGACACCTGCCAGTCAGTCTTCAGCGAAAAAGGGAAAGAAATACACGCCAACCTGGAGTTCTACAAAGGCGCGGTTTACCTGGCGCTGGGCATTCCGGAGCAGTATTTTACGTCCTTCTTTGCCTGCAGCCGGGTCTTCGGCTGGGTCTCGCATTACCACGAGTTCCAGACCGATGCCCGACTGATTCGCCCACGCGCGCTTTACATCGGCGCCTGATCGGTTGCCGGCTTCGGCCGGCCAAACCGGATCAACCGGGTGGTGATGGCGGTCCCAAACAGGGTGATCGCCATCCCCAGCCAAACAGTCAGACTGATCGTCTCTCCAAGAAACACGTACCCCCACCCCAGCGCACTGACCGGGACCAGAAAGGTCACGGTAGAGGTTGCCGTGGCCCCCGCGCTCGACAACAACTGGAAATACACCAGAAAGGCCAGCGCCGTACTGAACAGAGCCAATGCCAGGGTGTTCATCCAGGCCTGTGTCGAAGGCATGGTTTCCGGCCAAAGCAACAGACCCGGTATCAGCAGAATCAACGCCGACAAGGCGGTGCTGCCACCGGCGACCACCTGCACCGGCAAATGCGACAGACGTTGCTTGGTAAAATTACCGGCCACGCCATAGCACAGCGTTGCAGCCAACGCGGCCAAGATCGACCAGCCATCACCACCCACGGAGAAATCCAGCCGGTTCCCCGACAACACATAGACCCCGACAAAAGCGATGGCCAAGCCCAGATACTGTTGCCGGGTAACGGCCGTGGCGAAAAACATCATGCCAATCAGTGCGGTAAACAGAGGGGTCGTGGCGTTAATCAGCGAAGTGAATCCCGCTTCCAGACTCAGAGTCGCGTACGCCAGCAAGGAGAACGGCAGAACATGATTCGTCACCGACAATACAGTCAGTGGCGCCTTGTATTGCCAAACCAGTGCCAGGTGACGGCGGACCAGCAGCAACGGCGACAACAACAAAGCTGCCACACCCATCCGAATAAAAATGAGGCTGACCGCACCGAATTCCGGTGCCGCTACCCGCATGAAAATAAAGGACACACCCCAGAGGGTAGACAGCGCCAGCAGGCGCAGTACATCTAACGGCAACATTCAGTGACTTCCTGATTAGGCAGCGGGCATTCCCGAGTTGGGGTCTGTGGTCAGCGTTACACCGTCGGGTGTCAGCTCATAAAAAAAACAATCGCGGCGGTTGGTGTGGCACGCCGGGCCTTGCTGATCAACCTGCAGCAACAGCGTATCGCCGTCGCAATCGAGTTTCATGCTGACCAGTCGCTGGCGGTGACCGGAGCTTTCGCCCTTGCGCCAATAGGTCTGGCGTGAGCGGGACCAGTAGCACACTTGCCCTTCTGCCAGGGTTTCCTCGATGGAGGCCCGGTTCATCCAGGCCATCATCAGCACTTCACCGGTATCGTGTTGCTGGGCAATCGCCGGAATTAGCCCGTCTTCATTGGTTTTCAATTCACTGAGCACTTCATCGAGACTCAGTTGGGTACCGCGGGGAGCCTGCTCCCATTGCTTGAACATGGTCCTGCCTTTTTGGAATTCGATTATCGAGGGGTTGGGCCGTCTGTTTCACACGACTTGTGCACTTAAAACACCGTGCTCCAGTTTACCTGAATCCGGGAGGGATACACGCCGTACTCATCCAAAATCCGGGGCTCATCATCAATGACCTCAGGCCGCTCCGCCAGGGCATGCATGAACGTCAGATCGAGTGTGCTGTTGTTGCCCATACTGCGACTGAACGCTCCGGTGAACAGGAGGCCACCATCACTGAGATTAACGGCTTGCCCGAGCGATGCCTGCCACAGTGGCGACAGCGGCTTCGACGCTTGCAGGCTGAGGTAGTGTCGCCCCCAGGGAGAGACCAGGCCGGTTTGATGCCAGCCGGAATTGCTTATCTCTGCGTAGTCCCCGTCGACACCCAGGCTGTTGAAATGGTATTCAGCGACCACGTAAACGTCGCCCAGAATCTGCTGATCCACCCCCAGGGTAGCCCGAAAGCCGGTACCACCATCAGGCTCCTGCTCAGTTGCAAGAAGCGCCATTTCCTGCCACAACCCCCAATCGCCCATCGAGGTTTGGGTACCCAGCCCCAGAACCTGGTGCTCCTGGTTTACTGTCAGCGCGGTGGCCTCCCAGGTAAAGCGACCGGCCTGCGTATAACCGCGGGCAAACACCACTGAATCGTCACCAAACACCCAGCCTAGATCCAACTCGGACACTGCCCCCAAAGGCACCAGCCAGCGCACTGCATCAACACCCGCGCGATAATCAGGCTCCTGCGCCAGCAGTCCGGTCGGCAATATCACATCAACCGGCGAATACACTCGTGCAAGCCCAAAGCTGATGGGCTGACGCCCCAGCGTGATATCCCCCAAGCCGGGGTAGGCACGCACATAGGCGCGATCCAGGTTCTGGCGAATGCGAACCGGGTCGTCGTCAACCAGCGTGGCATCGAGGTCACGCCATCGAAAATTGGCCGGGTCCGATTCCAGCGCCCGCTGCAAGGCGTCGTCACCGTCCGCCTGGGCCAGCCGGGCCTGTTCAGCCAGGCCATAGTGCACCCCCACTTCCAACGAGGTCGTGGGATACCAGGCCAGATTCAAACGGCCGCTCAGGGTTTGATCCAGTGCCCAGCCCGGGGGTTGCGACTCGTCGGGCAAGCCCTTTATCTGGGGGTAAGCCACGGCTTCAGCGCCGGCGGATAAATCCCACCAAACATCCACTTCGGCCTGGGCACTACCCGCCAGCCCAACCAACGCAGCCACAACGCCATGCCCAATAAACCCCCTGGCAACCACGAGGCGGCTTCTGCCGTTACGCTTCACGTTCAGACTCGGAATCAATGCAGCCATCCTTCAGCCGTATCAGCCGGCTGGCTCGCTCCATGATCATCGGATCATGGGTAGAGAAAACGAACGTCATGCCTTCGTTGCGGTTCAAGTCGTGCATCATGTCGAGCAAATCCGACCCGGTTTGCGAATCCAGATTCGCCGTCGGTTCGTCGGCCAGAATGATGTCTGGCCGGCTAACCATCGCTCGGGCCACCGCCACCCTCTGTTGTTGCCCGCCCGACAATTGATGCGGAAAACGCCCTTCCCGGCCCGCCAGCCCAACGCGCTCGAGCATGGCATAAACCCGCTCACGTCGCTCGGCCTCGGGAACCCCCTGCAACAGCATGATGTATTCACAATTCTCGGCAGCGGTTAACACCGGAATCAAATTGTAGGCCTGAAAAATAAAGCCAATGTGGTCGCGCCGAAAATCCGACAGTTCCCGTCCGGACATCTGCGTGATGTCCTTGTTCGCCAGATGCACCTGCCCGTGAGTCGGGTTATCCAACCCACCCATCAACTGCAACAACGTCGACTTGCCCGAACCCGATGGCCCGACAATGGCGGTAAACTCACCCGGCGCAATGCCAAGGCTCACCCGGTCGAGCGCCTTGACCAGCGTATCGCCTTCACCGTAATGCTTGCTGACGTCCCGGGTTTCGATCACCGACGACATAACTGTCTCCCTTTGTTACTTTCACAAATATCGGAATTGGCAACCAATTGAGTGTCAGGTACCGGGTATACCGATCTGGGGTAGTCCGCAGCAAGGATGCTGCGGTCTAGGCCCCATGGATGGGTCCACGCCGACCCCAGATCGGTGTACCCGGTGCCTGCCACGAACTCCTGGCACCATGGGAAAACTAGGGAGCCTCTGAACAACTCCCCCAGGGCTCTGCGCGAGCTAAAACGTTCTGCCACAAGGCGCACTTCGCAGCGCAATGGCCGTAGCCCTTGTCAAGAAGTGCAACGCCGGGGCAGGACGTTTTAGCCGCGCCCTTCGGGGCTTTCCGAGGAACGCTGCCACCGCGTTGGACTCATTTGAAAGGTCTAGACATTCCTGCATGAGTCCGCCTTGTGGCAACGTCCCTCGGATAAGCCAGAGCCCCGGGGGAGTTATTCAGAGGCTCCCTAACTCCGAAACCTGGGTTATTTGGCCACTACAAACTCTTGTGCAGTGCCTTCGCAGGTACAATTCTCGCTGCGTGAATGGCCGGGTAAATACAGGCCACCAGGGTCATTACCAGCACCCAAAATGGCAAGACACTGTATTGCATGAACCGGTGTTGTGGCCGGATGATTTCGGCCAGCGCAACGCCGGAGACTTCCATGGAGCCATAATCAATACCGACTGAGGCAGACCAGGTAATCAGCAAAACGCCAAGTATCAGGCCGATAACAATAGCTCCCAGCGCCAGAATAAGCCCTTCGGTCATAATCAGTTTAAACAGCTGGCGCCGGCGCGTGCCGATCGCCAGCAAGACACCGAATTCGTAGGTTCGCTCGTAGATCGACATAAACAGCCCGTTGATCACGCCGAGGCCCGCCAGAATAAACAGCACGATCCCGGCGATGATCGTGCTGCTGTTGGTCAGTTGCAGCATGGTCGCCAGTTGCGGCATCAGCTCTGTCCAGCCTTGGGCAACCCAGCGGTCATTGCTCAGACGCGGCCATAAGCCGAGGCTGGTATCCGTCGCCAGGGAAGCCAATGTCATGTTAAACGCAATTTCATGGACGGCGCCGTCGAGCCCCATCATCGACTGGGCTTCGGGCAAGCGGATAAACGCCAGGTTTTCGTCCATGGCGCGGGCGTTAAGATGAAATATCCCGCTGACTCGAAACAATTGCTGCTCGGCGGCTTCAGAGAGCTGGTTGTTCACCGAGACCACGATGCGGTCACCCAGATCGACTTCCAGCAGTTCGGCGAGTCGATGCCCAATCAGCAACTGAGTGACCGGCCCTGCTTCCGATAAATAGTCACCGGCGATCATCGCACCGGCAATTTTGGACACCCCGGCTTCAGCCTCCGGGTCGATGCCCACCACCTGCACGGCATGGTTGTTGGCCGCGCTCGATACCATGCCAAAGGCCAGCGTTCGGGCGGCGAAACCGGCCACCTCGGGCTCCCGGGCCAATTGCTCCAGCACGGCTTCCGGGTCATCGATCACCCGGCTTTCGTCCTGACGCGCCAGAAAATCGCGATGGTGAATCTGCGCATCACCGGAATACAGCCGGGTTGCCGACCGCACCATGGTATCGGTCATGCCTTGTATCAGCGCATCGGTAAACATCAGGGCGGTGAGGCTCAGGCTGATGATCATGGCGGTGAGCAAGGTGCGTCGCCGGTTTCGTACCAAGTTGCGTATTGCGAGTCGACCGGTTAAACCCATACTAGAGTGTCCTCATGGCATCGACCGGCACAATGCGGGCGGCGCGAAAGGCCGGCATCAGCGCGATCAGCGCGGCGGCAATCAGTATCACCAGCATCGGAAAACCAAACACGTAGGCCGACATCTGACCCCGATAATGGGAGAACACGATACCGGAAATGTCCATCGGCTCTGCCAGCGCAATGCCTTGCAGGGTGAACCAGAGGTTAATGGGTAACGCCAGCAAGCCACCAAGCAGGCAAGCAATTACCGCCAACAACAGGGTTTCCAGCACAATCAACCAGAACAGGCGCGCGGGCGATGTCCCGATGGCTTTCAATACACCAAATTCACCGGTGCGCTCCAGTACGGACATCAGTACGGTATTGAGAACACCAATGCAGACCAGAAAGACGATGACGTATAGGGTGATCATGCCGCCCTCTCTATCGGCCGTCATGGTTTCATGAAATTCCCTCGCTACCGTTTGCCAGGGGCTTGCACTCAGCTCGTCGTCTGGCAACACCTCACCGATGCGTTCCGCCAGTCGCGGCGCACTCCGATAATCAGTCCCCAGAATGACCAGCCGGTGCACTTCACCCGGCAACACGAAAAAGGATTGAGCAGCGGCCAGCGGCATTACCACCCAGCGTTCTTCCGCATCACCGGGTTGCCCCAGAATACCCTGCACCCGGTAGAGATCATTGGCCAGAGAGCCATCTGCCCCCTGCGATACCAGTATCAGCTCTTCACCGACATCCAGTGACAATTGCCGCGCGACCTGTGCACCGATCATGACACCGGCGTAGCCCTGGCCATCGGGTTCACTGGTGAGGTAGCGCCCGGCGCTGACCTTGTCGGCCAGATAAGACAGTGCAGCCTCGCGCTCGGGGTCGACTCCTCTCACGCTGACCGGAAAACTGCGGGTGTCACCATAGCCCAGCGCGCTGCTTTCGATACGCGGCGCCGTGGCCTGAACACCCGGCACGGCGTCGATGGCTTGCTGAAGGTCGTCGGTTAAGCTGAACGCCTTGTAGAGCGTTGGCGTCTCTACAAAGCCGTCAACGGTCACCTGAACATGACCGGTGGTGTCCCGGGTATAAAAGTCGAGTACCTGATCATAACTGCCTTCAGTAACGGACAGCTGCACAGACACCAGCAGGTAGCCACCAGCCATGCTCAGTACCGTCAGCAAGGTCCGGCGCCGGTTGCGCAGAATGTTCCGAAAGGCAAGCTTGAGCATCATCATGGGAGAGGCTCAGAACGGACGGCGCAGGTTATTGAGCGTGAAGAAGTCCTCGGTAAGGTCTACGCCAAAATCCAGTTCCTGATAGGTTACGGTGGTTTGGTGTCCGGTCTTGTTCATGGGCGTCAGCGTCATGGTGGCAGGCAAGGTGATGTCACCGTAGTCGGTTATGTCGCTGAATTCCATGACGCGCATCAGGGTTCCGTCTTCATCGAAGTAGCGCTGGCGAACCGGGAGCAGATCATCTTTGCGAATTGTGATCTCCATGGCCCCCCAGACGGTTACGGTTTGCTCGCGGGGCGTTAAGTCCAATTGATATTCCGTGTCTGTCTCGCTCAGTTGCACCCGATATTCCTCCACCAGGGAGACTTCGCGCATCAGGTCATCGTTGGTGAAATCAGACCCCATCCAGCTGCCCATCATCATCGATGGCGGCACCTTGACGACCTTGCGAATTTTGGGCAGATAATTCCACATTTCGTTGTCGCGTTGCAGAGTACTGACGCCTCGCTCCCGCTGTGGCTCCAACACCCTGACCAGCGCATAGTCGAGCCCGAGTGACCAGGACTCCAGCGACAATGACCGTTCGAAATCCGGAGTAACAATGCTCATGGTCATAATAGCCCGTGCCGAATCCTGCTGGTACAGGGTGTCGATTCGCTCAAGCAGTTCGATGGCCCTTGGGTCGGTATCGGTCGATTCAGCCAAGCATCCGGCAGCGAGCACCAGCAAAGACCACCGAGCCCAGGTAACGCCGTGACGGATGAACGCCTTCAGTTCCATTTTGTGCACCTTCCTTTAAGCCATAATGCCTGGTCGTGCCAGGCTGGTCAGTCGGTATTGATCGGACTCGCGCCGTTGTCGCCACTGCCTTCCTCGTAGAAGAGGTTGTTCCAGCGCATCAGCAATACGGTCATCTGTTGCGCCTGGCGGGCCAGCGATTGCAGCTCTTCTTCGCTGTTTGGCGTTCCCCGGTAGAGTTCCAGTTTACGCATGTCGCGACTGATCACATGATTGGGCTGCTGCATGCGGTAGACTTCCAGCTTCCAGCGGGTGTTGGCCACCACCATGCGATAGAACAGAATTTTAGTGTGCCGGCGTACCCGGGTGTAGTCGTTCAATTCTCCAAAACCGGTCCCATCGATGGCGACCAGTTTTACTTCACCGCCACTGGGGTCGGCAACCAGCGTGGCGGTGCGATCAACGTTGCAGATCATTGCCAGCGCGCCGAACACATGCCCTGGCGTAATAATACTCAGCGGCTCGCCCTTAATATGATCGTCGTCCGGGTACACCAGCAATTGACCGCGCAACAGAAAATAAAAGCTGGGATCATGATCGCCATGGTGGATCACAATTTCACCGGGGTCGGCAGCCATTACCCGGGCATAAGTGGCCAGAAACTCGGCTTGTTTCGGGTCGACTTCGCGCAACTCCCGAAAGAATGAAATGCCGCCTAGCAAGTCATCGATTGAGACGGCTGATATGTCTTTGAGTGCCAGGGTCTTCATTTTATTTTAGGTACCTTATTAGGTGCTCAAATTGTAAACCGGCTGCGCTTTACAGCTTGCTTCAAACCTAATGCTAGCCCCTAAGGTCGCAACTGTGAATTCAATGCACTCACATTGACGTGCTTTCGACCAAAAGCCAGTACATCGTCACAGTTTTGACGGTTTCCATGGCTGTGTATCGATACAACGGCCACCCCTTGCTTAATTGCCATGGAAGCGCATTGGGGGGATAACCTAAAGCGGCTTTACACCACTCGACCACAGCATGACTTCAAAACCTCACCCAGTCTGGGCATTATGCGCACTGGCTTGCAATCCGTCGGACTCTTCTCGTAATGACGCCTACCGCTCCTGTTTTACGTTCCAGCGCCTCGCTGGCACTGTTATCGCTGTTCTCCGGCATCCTGCTACCTCTATCACTGGCGCCATTCGGTTTCTGGCCTTTAGCCTGGCTCAGCCTGATTGGGTATTTTTGGGTGACGGAACGCGCTCAGTCGCCAAAGCAAGCCTTCTGGCTGGGCTGGTGTTACGGCGCTGGCTTGTTCGGACTGGGTATTTCCTGGGTCTATGGCAGTATGCGGACCGTGGCCACTCCGATCCCCCTGTCGGTTCTGATGACCACGGTATTTTGTCTGGCAATAGCCTTGCTACCAGGCCTTCAGGCCTGGTTGTATCATCGTTTTTTCAAACAGGGCCGTGGCAGCCAGTGGCTAGCCGCGCCCCTGCTGTGGCTGGTGTTTGAATGGGTCAGAAGCTGGTTGTTTACCGGCATGCCCTGGCTGTTTGCTGGCTATGCGCTGACCGATACACCGGCCGGGCAGTTGGGGGCTGTGCTCAGCGTTTATGGCTTGAGTGCGATTATCGCGTTCTCCTCCGCTGCGCTGGCGATGGCCTTGCCTGCCCAACTGAACCGCTCCCTGCGCTGGGCACCCGGGCTGGGCGTGGCCATCATCGTATTGTCGATGGGACTGGGCGTTGTGTTGCCCGCCGAGCGCTGGACAACCGCTGTCGACAGTGCCGATGTCGTCGCCATTCAAAGCAACGTTGCTCAGGCGCAAAAGTGGCAAAGCAGCCAGGTACGGCCCACGCTGGAATTTTACAGTGAGCAGGCGCGCCGCTACGACAGCGCCGACCTGATGATCTGGCCCGAAGCAGCGCTGACGGTAAGGCCGGAGCGCATTCCGGCGTATCTTGAGGACCTGGAACGCGTTGGCAATGAGCGCCAGCAAGGCATCATCACCGGCATTGTCACTCAGCAGGAGGGTCGTTACTTCAATGCTCTGCTCGGGTTTGGCACAGCCGATGGCGAATACCGCAAACAGCATCTGGTGCCTTTTGGTGAATACCTGCCGTTTGAACAGCAATTGCGCGGCCTGATCAATTTTTTCAATATCCCGATGTCGACGCTGACACCAGCGCCCGAGCCGCAAACACCCATGCCCTGGATGCACCGCGGCGAGGAACGCTACCTGGCACCGGTGATTTGTTATGAAGCGGCTTATCCGGGCCTGACGATGGCCCTGGCCCGGGAATCGGACCTGATGATCATGGTAAGCAATGATGCCTGGTTTGGTGATTCCCTGGCGCCACACCAGCATTTGCAGATTACCCGGATGCGGGCGATTGAAAACAGTCGGGCCATCGTGCGCTCGACGCAGAATGGCATCACCGCGCTGATTGACGCCAACGGTGAGATTCTGGAGCGCAGCAGACAGTTTGAAGTGGCTGCCGTCACCGGCAGTATCAATCTGAGGCAAGGCATGACCCCTTATCAACGCTGGGGTGGACCGTACTGGGCCCTGTTGCCGCTGGTCGGGTTGATGATGCTTGGCTGGCTCAGGCGGCGGGGCGACTGATCACCCCCGGCCTGTAGCACCCTTGCCTGGCGTGCCTTTGACCGGATGGCGACGAATACGGAAAAAACCATCCTGAGGCACCTGCAACGCCGACATCAGATCAGGCATGACCTCTTCCAGCACCGCATCCAGGCCCCAGGGCGGGTTCAGGACCATCAGGCCGCTGGCGGTCATGCCATGTTCACGCGAATCCGGCGCGATGCCCAATTCAAAGACCTGCATTTCTGCCAGTCCGGTCAGTTGTCGCTCCAGCTTTCTGACCCGCTCACGCTGCACCACCGGAAACCAAACGGCGATGACGGCCGTCGACATCCGCTGCATGGCGCGTTTGACGGCGGTGGCAACGTCGTCGTATTCCGCTTTAACTTCGTAGGAAGGGTCAATCAGTACAAAGGCTCTGCGCTCCGGTACCGGTAATTCAGAAACCAGGCGCTCGAGGCCATTCTGGCGAGCCACTTTGACCGGCTTTTGCCGCTTGAATTGGGACTCCAGGGCGTCGTAATCCTTACTGTGCAACTCGGTCAGCACCAACCTGTCTTGCGGGCGCAAGCACTGCCGCGCGATCCAGGGTGAGCCCGGGTACAGGTTACCCGCTGCCGAGTCATTCGCCAGAGCGACCAGGCTCAAATACCGTTTGATCAGTGGATGATTACCAGGCTTGGCCTGTAATCGAACGATGCCTTCTGTGGCTTCACCGGTTTTTTGCGCTTGCGGTGCGGTGAGTGAGTACATGCCTGCGCCAGCATGGGTATCGATGTACCGCAGGGGCGAGTCCTTGCGCGTGAGATAATCGAGGCACTGAATCAGGACCAGGTGTTTGAGCACATCGGCATGGTTGCCTGCGTGGAAGGCGTGTCGGTAACTGAGCATGGGGTACGGCTTTATGGAAACGGGTCGCGCAGTATAGGGGACAGGGGACCGGGCTGTCATGCCACCGGTTAGCCATCCAACCCGATTGTCACGCTGACGCTACACGCGAACCTGCCCCTGTGGTTGAAAATACAGGCTGGGAGCCCTGATTTACCCGGCTTTCCTTTTGATTTTACAGGTGTACAAGGTAGAATCGCCGGGATTTTTTATCTTAGCCCCTTGCAATCGGGTAAGGTTGCGGGGCATCAAAACGACAAGAAGTGACCGGCCATGCCGTCAACACTTCGGGCGTCCTCACTGACGCAACGATCAACAATAAAAAATCAAACATTGATCGAGCTTCCAATTCTCGAGCGTGATCACGACCAGCCAGACGAACCGGGTACCATCAGGGTTGACCAATCTCTATCCCTGACTACCCGTTATTGTACAGCGGCTATCACCGACCGGAACCTTATCCCTCGGGCCGGCGGTGTGTTTACAGAATTGGACAGCGCGATCACTTGATGCGACCAGTTGCCGCAGAGTGACGGTTGAAGACTGAATGTGGGAGGGTTAATGGGATCCATCATCGAAGTACAGGGCGTATCGAAAGCCTTTGGCGGCTTGCACGTCATTAATGACTGCTCCATCGCCGTTGAAGAAGGTTCGATCACTGGCCTGATTGGCCCCAACGGGGCTGGTAAATCAACCTTGTTCAACCTGATCGCCGGTGCGTTTCCGGTTGACCAGGGCACCATCACGCTGGCGGGCGAAAACATCACCAACCTGCCGTCCAACGTCCTGTTTGAAAAAGGCCTGCTGCGAACGTTTCAGATTGCACAGGAATTCACGCACATGTCGGCGCTGGAGAACCTGATGATGGTGCCGCCCAATCAGCCGGGCGAGAACATCTTCAATACCTGGTTCCAGCCCGGCAAAGTGCGCGACTTTGAAACCGGCGTCCGCCAAAAAGCCATGGAAGTGATCGACTTCATCGGCTTGGATCATGTCAAGAACGAACTGGCTGGCAATCTCTCTGGCGGACAGAAAAAACTGCTGGAACTGGGCCGCACCATGATGGTTGATGCCAAGGTCGTACTGCTCGACGAAATTGCGGCCGGTGTAAACCGCACCCTTCTGCAAGACCTGGTGGGCAATATCAAGCGCCTGAACCAGGAAATGGGCTACACCTTTCTGGTGATTGAACACGACATGGACATGATCGCCGAGCTGTGTGACCCGGTAATCGTACTCGCCCAGGGCAGTGTCATGGTCGAGGGCACCATTGAGGAAATTCGCAATAATCCCCAGGTGATTGAAGCCTATTTTGGCAGTGATCCGAACGAGGCCGGAGCGTAATATGGCACTGATTGAATGCAAAAACATTCACGCCGGTTACGGCGGCATGAACATCCTCAATGGCGTCAACATGGCCATTGAATCCAGTGAGATTGGCGTGATCGTCGGCCCCAACGGCGCCGGTAAATCAACCACCCTGAAAGCCATTTTCGGCTTGCTCAACGTCAGTGAAGGCAGCATCGAACTGCGAGGCGACAACATCACCAACCTGTCTCCCGATAAACTGGTGCACAAGGGCATGGGTTTTGTCCCTCAGGAGCACAATGTCTTCGTCAGCATGACGGTAGAGGAAAACCTGGAAATGGGTGCCTTTATCCGGCGCGATGATTTCAACTACATGCTCGAACGCGTCTACAGCTTTTTCCCTGACCTGAAAGACAAACGCAGACAACCGGCCGGCGAATTGTCGGGCGGTCAGCGTCAGATGGTCGCCATGGGTCGCGCCTTAATGGTTGAACCCAGCCTGCTGTTGCTCGATGAACCGACGGCCGGTCTGTCCCCGCTGTACATGAACGAGATTTTCGAGCGGGTGATCGCCATCAATGAAAGCGGTGTTGGCGTGCTGATGGTGGAACAAAACGCCAAGCAAGCGTTGCGCATTGCACACAAGGGGTTCGTACTGGCAGCGGGCAAGAACCGCTTTACCGATACAGGCCAAAACCTGCTGAACGATCCGGAAGTGGCGAAAAGCTTCCTGGGTGGCTGACGGTTAATAGGAGTCCGTTGTGAACGAGTTTATTTTCTTTTTTAACAGTGTGGTTATCAACGGCGCAGTGATTGGCTCGATCTACGCCATGGGTGCCATTGGTGTCACCCTGGTGTTTGGCATTCTGCGCTTTGCCCATTTTGCCCATGCCGACATGATGACACTGGGCGCTTTTCTGGTATTGATCCTGACGGCGCTTTTCCCGGCCGTCGGCCCGGCTATCGGGTTACCCACCGCTTTTGTCATGATGCCCGTTGCCATGGTGGCTACGGCCTTTATCGCCGTGGGCATCGACAAGTTGTTCTACAAAAAGCTGCGGGAAAACAACGTCAAACCGGTCGTCATGGTGATGGCATCGGTTGGCGTTACGCTGATGCTGCAGGGGCTGATCCGCTTTTTCGCCGGTACCGGCACGCAGAGCCTCTACATTGATGATCGCAAGGCGATCTTCCGCATCGACCTGCCATTTGAATCGGCTTCGCGCAATCTGGTGGTCACCGAACCTCAATTGTTGCTGTTTCTGTTTCTGGCATTTGCCGTCATTGCGTTGCACCTGTTCCTGAACAAATCGCGGCTGGGCAAAGCCATGCGCGCCATGTCGGATAATCCGGATCTGGCTAAGGTCTCCGGTATCAACACCAACACCGTCGTCGGTGTCACCTGGATCATCGCCGGTGCACTGGCCTGTGCGGCTGGCACCTTGCTGTCACTGGACGTAACGTTGAAGCCTGACCTGAGTTTCATGATTTTGCTGCCCATATTTGCCGCGGCCATTGTTGGTGGCGTCGGCAGCCCTTACGGCGCATTGGCAGGCGGCTTTGTGGTTGGCCTGACGGAGACGCTGGCAGTATTCAACTGGACCTTCGTACTGCGCCCACTGGAGCGAGCCATCCCCGCGCTGGACTTGCCCAATACCCTGGCGTTTGTGCCCACCGAGTACAAAATCACCATTCCGTTTTTCATCCTGTTGGCGATTCTCATCTGGCGACCAACCGGCCTGTTTAAAGGGAAGATCATCTGATGCAACTGCCAAAGAAAGACATCATCCTGTTCAGCCTGTTGGCTGCTTTGATTCTGATCGTATTTGCCTCTCAGGGCTCTGCTTACAGTGTTCGGGTGCTAGCTGAAGCCAGCTGCTATGCCATTCTGGCCCTGGGCCTGACCATTCAATGGGGTTATGCCGGCCTGTTCAACGCGGGCATCATGGGGTTCGTCGCCCTCGGTGGCTTTATAACCATGTTGTTCAGCTTCCCGACCAACGACGACTTCTGGAGCACCGACCTGCCCGGGCAACTCGGCGGTGTTGGACTCAAGGCGTTGCTGTCGATCGCCATCGTGTATGGCCTTACCCAACTGAAGCGTTTCGGCGTTAGCAAGAAGGTTCGCTTGCCGCTTATCATTATTGCTTCCGCGATTCTGTATCTTTGGGTCGTCACCTCACTGGGGCCAGTGGCCGAAGCCATTGAATCTGAAGCCGGATTCATCGGCGGTTTTGGCTTGCCAGTCTGGGTCGGCTGGCTGGTTGGTGGTGCCATTGCAGGCGGTATTGCTTATTTCATCGGCCACATCTGCCTGGGCTTGCGCAGTGACTATCTTGCCATTGCGACGCTGGGTATTGCCGAAATCATCAAGGCGTTTCTCAAGAATGCCGACTGGCTGACCCGGGGTACACTGACGGTATCGCCGCTGCCCTGGCCAGTGCCACAAGCCGGAGACATCGGCTTTATTGCAGCCCGGGCAGCCTATCTGTCGGTCACCGCGGTGATGATTGCGGTCATCTACTTCCTGCTGTACCGCGCTTATAATGCCCCCTGGGGCCGCACCATGCGCGCCATCCGCGACAACGAGAACTCCTCGGCCGCCATGGGCAAAGACGTCAACCGTCGACGCCTGGAAGTCTTTATTCTGGGCTCCGTGCTGATGGGCATTGGCGGTGCTGCTCTGGTTACCTTTAACGGCATTTTTGACCCCAGCGGCTTCCTGCCTCTGAACCACACCTTTCTTGTCTGGGTGATGGTGATTCTGGGTGGCGCCGGCAACAATAAAGGCACCATTTTTGGCGCGGTGTTTATCTACATCATCTGGACCATGTCAGAACCCGCGGCGCTGTTCCTGATCGACATGGCACGCCAGTTGGGCACCGCCTGGTTTGAGTGGCAACCACCCGGTGACCTCGACAGCCGAGCGCTTCAGGCACGGGTATTCGTGATCGGACTGACCATCAGCCTGGTGCTGCGTTACGCCCCCAAAGGGCTGTTTCCAGAGAAAGTGGCGCATCACGCCTGATCTGATGAACGCAGGTCATAAAGGGAGCTTTCAGCTCCCTTTTTTGTGTCCGCCTGTCAGAGTCACGTAAACTATTGCAGCCGAATAACAGACAACGCTACTGAGCACTCCATGACTCTCTCGAACTGGCCAAAAACCACAGGCGACATTTCCTTCTGGTATCAGGATATCGGTGGCTTCCCGCCACCCAGACCGGCGCTTGAGGGCGATACTACAGCCGACGTCTGTATTGTTGGCGCAGGCTACACCGGCTTGTGGACGGCCTATTACCTCAAGAAAGCCAAACCGGATTTGAATGTCATCATTCTCGAAGCCGAGTTCGCCGGATTTGGCGCATCAGGGCGTAACGGTGGCTGGCTGACAGGTGGCTTTGCCTGGGATCATGAAAGATACCTGAGTAACGGTGATGCCGCGGGTGTTCGGGCCATGGTTGATGCGATGGGGTCCAGCGTCGATGAAATTCTGTCTGTGGCATCGGCCGAGGGCATAGACGCCGATATCCATCGCACCTGCGAATTGCTGATCGCCACCAATCCGGCGCAGCTGCACCGCATGAACGCTGAAATTGAACACCGAAAGACCTGGGGCGAAGCGGGCCGGATTCGGGCACTGCGCGAGGAAGACGTTGCCGCTCGAATCTCGATACCCGGCGCACTGGGCGCGATGGAAATTGATAACGTCGCCCGTATCCAGCCTGCCAAACTGGTGCAGGGGCTGGCCCGGGTGGTTGAGGGGCTGGGTGTGCGGATCGCCGAACAAACGAAGGTTATCGCTTTGGAGCCAGGTGCCGCTAAAACCGACAAAGGAAGGGTAACGGCGCCCATCATTCTGCGGGCCACTGAAGGATTTACGGCCACTTTGCCCGGCTCGGAAAGGGACTGGCTGCCCCTCAATTCGGCCCAAATTGTCACCGAGCCATTGCCACCCGAAGTTTGGCAGCAGATCGGCTGGAACGGCCGTGAGATCGTAGGTGATTTCGCCAACGCCTACTGTTATTGCCAGCGCACCCGTGAAGGCCGAATCGCGGTTGGCGGCCGTGGCCTGCCCTATCGTCTGGGCAGTAAAATTGACCACCGCGGCACGCCTGACTCCGACACCATTCGCCACCTGATCCGAATTCTGAACCGGCACTTCCCGGCAGCCAGCAAGGCTCGTATTGACCACGCCTGGTGCGGTGTATTGGCGGTACCCCGCGACTGGTGTGCCACCGTCGGGCTGGACCCGAAGACCGGCCTCGGCTGGGCCGGCGGGTATGTCGGCGTGGGCGTCTCTACGTCTAACCTGGCCGGACGCACGCTCTGTGATCTCACTCTGGGCCGGGACACCGACCTGACCCGTCTACCCTGGGTTGGTCGCCGGGTTCGGCGATGGGAGCCAGAGCCTCTGCGTTGGCTCGGTGTCAGAGGCATGTACGCCCTCTACAATGCGGCCGATCGCCAAGAAGCCAAAGGTGGGCTGGCACCTTCAAAACTGGCGACGCTGGGCGACTGGCTGACCGGACACTAAACCGACTCGGGCACCGACTTGCGGCCGGGATACACCAGCCGCTCGAGACTCAGCGCCTCATCCAGTTCCGCCTTTTGCATCAACCCCTCGGCCAATACCAGATCCCTGACGCTGTGTCCTGTGGCCAATGCCAGGCTGGCCAGGCGCGTTGCATTGTCATAACCAATGTAGGGGTTCAACGCCGTAATGACACCGATAGAAGCATTAACTTGCGCAAGGCAATGCGCCCGGTTGGCCGTAATGCCTTCGATGCACAGGGTGCGCAGCATATCCATGGCCCGACGCAGCAGGCGCATTGAATCGAACAGTTTATAGGCAATCAGCGGCTCCATCGCATTCAATTGCAACTGCCCGCTTTCGGCCGCCATGGTGATGGCCAGGTCGTTGCCAATCACCTGATAAGCGACCTGGTTTACCGCCTCGGGAATCACCGGGTTTACCTTGCCGGGCATGATGGAGGAGCCTGGCTGACGGGCTGGCAGATTGATCTCACTGAACCCGGCCCGGGGGCCGCTCGACAACAGGCGCAAGTCGTTACACATCTTCGACAGCTTGATCGCCAGCCGTTTGGTCATGCCGGAAAACAACACGAATGCGCCCATATCCGAGGTGGCTTCAATCAGATCATTCGCCAGCCGCATCGGGTGCCCGCACAGTCGCGACAAATGGGCCACCGCCAGCGGCGCATAGTCCGGGTGGGCATTCAGACCGGTGCCGATGGCCGTGCCACCGAGGTTCACCTCCCGCAGCAGATCAAACAGGCCGGCAATGCGATCGATGTCTTCACCCAGGGTGGTGGCAAAGGCGCCAAATTCCTGGCCCAGTGTCATCGGTACCGCATCCTGTAACTGGGTCCGGCCCATTTTCAGGACATCGCCAAACTCATCGCGCTTGTCGGCCAGCGCATCCCGCAGCAATGCCAGGCTATCGACCAGTTCTGCGTGCGACAATTGCAAGCCCACCCGAATCGCCGTCGGGTAGGCATCATTGGTCGACTGGGACGCATTGACGTCGTTATTGGGATGCAGGTGCTGGTATGCGCCTTTTGCATGACCGAGCCATTCCAGCCCCAGATTGGCAATGACTTCGTTGGCGTTCATATTGGTGGACGTACCGGCACCGCCCTGAATCATATCGACAATGAACTGGTCATGATGCTGCCCGGCTACCAGTTGATCACAGGCCGCGCTGATCGCCTGAAACCGTCTCTCCTCAAGCAACCCGAGTTCCGCATTGGCCGCAGCGGCGGCTTTTTTAACCATGGCCAGCCCAATGATGAGCTTGGGGAAGTGAGCCAGTGTAACGCCCGACAGATCAAAGTTTTCGGCGGCGCGTAACGTCTGAATGCCATAGTAGGCCGCGGCCGGGACGGTCCGTTGACCAAGCAGGTCGCGTTCCAGGCGCGTTGGCTGAGGGGATTCAGGGGCAGTGCGAATGGCGGTGGTGTTCTGCGTTGGCAGCATGGTGGTTTTCTCTGTCCTCCGGTGTGTCCGGCTTGCCACATTGGCGACCGGAGAACGCATTGTGCCGCTTCGCAGGGTTCGCCGACCAATGCCGTTTTCAGCTATAGTATGCAAATATTGCATACCATGGAGCTGAGATGGACTTCGAAACACGCTGGCTGGAGGACTTTATTGCCCTCGCCGATACCCTGAGCTTTTCCCGTGCGGCGGAGCGACGCTTTGTGACTCAACCAGCCTTCAGCCGACGCATCAAAGCGCTGGAAACCACGCTGGCGGTTCCCCTGGTAGACCGCTCAACAACCCCGGTGCGCCTGACCGACGAAGGCCAGCTGTTTCTTCTGACGGCGCGAACCGTGATGTCTCAGTTGCGCGAAACCGTCAGCCGATTGCGCGGGCTGGATGCCAACCAGCAAGCCACTCTGCGTGTAGCCGCCGCACACTCCCTGGCCTTCTCTTTCTTCCCCGACTGGATGACCGAGCATCGGGATGTGATGAATAACCTGAATATGCGCCTGGTGGCAATGAACGTTGAAGAAGCCTTGCATGCCCTGCGCGAAGGCCAGTGCGATTTGCTGCAAATCTATTACGACTCGTACACCACTCTGCAGCTCGACGCCAATACCTTTCCCTCCATTACCCTGGGCCATACACGCCTGGTTCCGGTGTCTGTCCCCTTGCCAGGCTCCGACCAGCCACGCTATTCACTCGACCGTGAAGGCCAGGATGAAATTCCGTTGCTGGCCTATACACCCGGCGCGTTTCTGGGCCGCACACTGAGGCTGATGTTAAAACAGGATCCGATCCGATTGCGGCTAAAAACTGTCTACGACACGGCCATGGCGGAGGGACTAAAAGGCATGGCATTAACCGGCGCCGGCATCGCCTGGGTACCGGAGCTATGCATTCGACGGGAGTTGCGAGAGGGTGAACTGGTCATCTGCGGGGCAGAGCGCTGGCATGCGCCACTGGAGATCCGGCTGTATCGATGTGCACTGGTTCGGAACCCATCGGTAAACCGGCTTTGGCAGCGATTGGCCGCCCAATAAAAAACCGGCCAAAAGGCCGGTTTTAACGAACACAGTCGCTATTCGTGGAGCAGTAACCCGTTCGTTTTACTGGATTTCGCCCACTTCGACAAATGCACCGTTACGCACGGTCATTTCAACAATCACGCCAGGAACGTCACCGCTGTCATCGAATTCGTGCTGGCCGGTTGCGCCTTCGTAGTTGATGTCCTGACCCGCTGCCAGCAGACGCTTGGCTTTGCTCCACTCACCCGGCAGGATCACTTCGCCCGGCGCAGTCGCTACGCGGCGGACATGGTCGCTCAGGCCTTCACGGCTGTCTTCGCCCATTGATTCGATGGCCAGCGCAATAATGAAGGCGGCATCGTAAGACTGACCGGCAAAGGTCGCGTTCGGATCCAGCTCAACCGCTTCGGCCAATCCGGCAAACACAGCTGATCCTGGCAGATCCGGGGTGCCCGGCTTGGTAGCAATCATGCCTTCAAGCACATCGGCGCCCACAGCCCGGACCAGGCCGTCACCGACCATACCATCACCACCAACGTAGGTGACGAAGTTGCCACTCTCGTTCGCCTGACGCAGGATCGTCTGACCAGACCCGTCGGCATAGGCCAACACGACCAGGTTTTGTGAACCGGTAGACGCCAGAGAAGCAATTTCGGCACGGTAGTCGGCTTTGCCGTCTTCATGCGCTTCATTGGCCATGACCATGCCACCTTCGCTTTCATAGGCCGCCGCGAACGCATCGGCCAGGCCCTTGCCATAGTCGTTGTTCACATAAGTGACCGCGGCATCATTAATGCCTTTGGAGATCAGTAACCGTGCCAGAACTTCGCCCTGATAAGCGTCAGACGGCGGTGTACGGAAAACCTGATCATTATCATCCATCTCTGTAATCGCCGGCGAGGTGGACGCCGGTGAGATCATCACCACACTGGCAGGAATGCCTACGTTGTTGGCGGCGGCAATGGTCGCCCCTGAACACAGGGCACCGACGATCGCAGTCACATTTTCCGAGTTGATCAGTCGGTCGGCACCGTTGGTAGCGGCCGATGAGTCAACACAGGTGGTATCAGCGCTGGGCATGACCAGAATGTCACCATCCAGAATACCGCCCTGGCCGTTCACATGCCTGACGGCCAGACGCGCAGCGTCGTAAATGGGAGGTGTCAAACTTTCAATCGGGCCGGTAAAGCCACCCAGAAAGCCGATTTTTACTTCTTCAGCCTGTACGGCACCGACGAGTGCTGCAGCGGTTGCTACGCCCAAGAGTGTTTTTTTAATCATAGAGTTCTCTCTCGCTGTTATTATGTTTCCCAAAGGGACCACTTCATGTTGAGGATTTTTTGTCAGAAACACAAGCCTTCAAACGGCGCATAGGCCCGCATTGTCGGCTTTGTTCACTTTCTGTTCAGACATGACCTGCAATCCGGTGATCGCGTGAGCTGTGCACAGTGCCAGTCTTGTTCTTGTTGTTAGACGGTATTGTTTCACTGCGCCATCGCAGCTTCTCCTATTTTTCAAGAGACATCACCCCTGACCAAAGAAAAAGCTTTACGATGCATTGTAAAGCCACGGTTCCAACTCAGGGAAAGAAGCCATTGGTCAGGAAAAAGGCCACCCAGAACCGCACGTCCTCATCGTTCATGATGAAGGTATGACCTGCCTCTGCCAGACGGAAGCCATCGGCCTCGCTCAGGCGGGCACTGGCCACCGATACCTTGCCATCATGATCACCCTGAAACAGAACATTGAACCAGGGGTCGCTGGAGCGGGTACCGGTAATCACGCCCACGGGAACGTTGATGGGATCCAGCTGGTTCACCAGCGCCTCGTCATCGGTCGACAGTTCCAGCGCCGCAGGGCCCATAATCCACTGAAACCAGGCCTGGTCTCCCAGGGCATCGATCACTTCACTGCCGTGGTTGGGCGGGCTCAGCATCACTACCCGCCCCTGCCCCGGCAGATCCGCACGCTGCAGCCAGTAACGGGCCAGTATGCCGCCAAGTGAATGGGTCACCAGATGAACGGTGTCGTAACCCTGCCGGTTTACCCGCTCCACCGCGTTCGCAATGTAGGCCGACAACTCCGGGACGGTCTCCTTTCGGCTTGGGTATTCCTGATTACAGGTGACAAAGCCTGCCTCCTGCAGAGCACCCGCCAGCCTGGCCATGGACCTATCGGTTCGGCCCAGTCCATGCACCAGTACCACAACCTGATCGCCCTCGCCTTCCACGGTGCACAATTCCTCCTGCTCCGGCACCATCAACCCGGCGTCGATGCGCACATCGGCCAGACTTACGCGCCAATCGAGATGCGGCCCGGTGCTGCGACCGGTTGTGCCCACCGCTGCGATCAATTCACCCTGTTCAACCTGATCGCCCACACTGACATGCACACCGGATAAATGCAGAAAACTGGACGTCAGCCCCATACCGTGGTTCAGCAACACCGTGCCACCGCTGAAATACAAATCCGGTTCTGCCAGCGTCACAACGCCGGAGGCTGGCGCGTATACCGGTGTGCCAGTGGGTACCGCAACATCAATGCCCCAGTGCGGCGCTGAAGGCGTGCCGTTCAGAATACGCTGGCTGCCATAGACCCCGGAGATTCGCCCATAGGCGGGCCAGACAAAAGGCTCAAGCCAGCCTTCACTGTCGACCCGGCGAGCACGGGCTGCTTTGACGCGTTCCGCTTCGGCCAGTATGCGGGCAAGCTGTTCTTCAGGCGGGGTCACCCGCGACGGATCCAGACCATCGACGCGCTGAATTCGATAGTCCCGCCCTTCAATGTCCAGCTGAAACCTCTGCTCTGCCTGCCCGGGCACATTCACCGATAACGGGTACTCGCCCTCCATCATACGCTCGAAACCCAAAATGAAGCGGCCCTCAGCGTCGACCGGTACAGACTGTCCGGCGAACCTTATATGGCTTTCGGGCTCGGCCCGGCCGACAAAATAGCCACCGCCCTGCAGTACACCATACCCTTCCGGCAGGGCCCAGGCTGGCCTCGTCAGCAAGCAACACAGAGCGGCAACAATCAATGGCAGGAGGCTGCGGCGAAGGCTTCGCCAGTCGATGCGCATCGGGACCTGATGCAGGTCATTACCCAAGGTAGCTCTCATCTTATATACTCATTTTCAGGTTCACGACTTGCCGAACTCCGGCATGCTAATGGCGCGCTGAATCTGCGTCAGTCTGTAGGCGTCAGCACGATCTATCTTACACACTATTGGCTCCCTGTTGGGCCCGCCATCAAACCGGTTAAGGATTCAACTCCATGGCTGTAGTTCCGGTGCTTGTTATTAATTCCGGCAGTTCATCGCTCAAATTTTCGCTGTTCGACATGACCACCGGCAACGACATTTTGTCGGGGTCAGTCGATCGACTCAACACGCGCAATGCCGAACTGAACTGGCATCAAGCCCAAAAAAAACACACCACTCCCCTGCCCGACCAGGGTCACTCGGGAGCCTTGCAGGCGGTCAACAACCTCGTCACCCGCCTTAGTTTGAAAGAGCCTCTGGCGGGCATCGGCCATCGGGTTGTACACGGTGGTGAAACCTTTACCGATTCTGCCCGGATCACCGAGGCTACCCTGCACGGCATCGAAACCTGCGCCAATCTTGCCCCCCTGCACAACCCGGCCAATGTGCTGGGCATTCAGGTGATGCAGGCCTTGTATCCATCGGTACCTCAGGTAGCTGTTTTTGATACGGCTTTTCACCAGTCGCTGGACCCGGAAGCCTTTCTCTATGCCGTGCCAATGAAACTCTACCGGGAGCAGAGCGTTCGACGTTACGGGTTTCATGGCACCAGTCACAAATACGTAGCGCAACAGGCGGTGCAACAACTGGCGTTGAACCCCGAGTCGCATGCCATTATCACGGCTCACCTGGGTAACGGCTGCAGTGCAACCGCAATTTCCGACGGGTTTTCGATTGACACCACCATGGGGATGACCCCCCTTGAAGGGCTGGTCATGGGCACGCGCAGTGGCGATATCGACCCAGGCTTGCATGAATACCTGAGTGAGCAACTCGGTTGGAGCATTGCCGATGTAACCCAGATGTTGAACCGCGACAGTGGCCTGCTGGGACTGTCGGAACTGTCGAACGACATGCGCACGCTTACCGAAGCGGCAGCCGGCGGGCACCGTCAAGCGCGTCAGGCCATCGACGTATTCTGTTTCCGCCTGGCCCGCCAGCTTGGCGGCCTGGCAGCCTCGCTTGGCCGGCTGGATGCCCTGATCTTTACCGGAGGTATCGGTGAAAACGCGGCGGACATTCGCGCTAATGTACTGCAACGCCTGGGTGTATTCGGGTTTGAACTCGACCATGACCTGAACATGGCGCATGGTGACAGCCGGGGCCAAATTTCAACAAGCAAAGGCCCGGTTGCTGCCGTCATTCCCACCCGGGAAGAATGGATGATCGCGCAGGACACCCTGCGGCTGATCAACGAAACCCCGACTAACTGAGCACCAGGGAGCGCCTGTGCAACATACTTTTTTCATGACAGCCATCGGTGCCGGTACCGGTCTGACCTCTGTGTGTCTGGGCCTGGTTCGGGCCCTGGATCAACTCGGCATTCGAGTGGCGTTCTGCAAACCCATCGCCCAGCGTTATGGCACGGACCCGGGGCCGGAACGATCGACACACCTGATCAACGCCACGCTCGGCCTGCATCCAGCCGCGCCGATCAGCCTGGCGACAGCGCAGCAGGCGTTATCTCAGAACAAGACGGATGATTTAATGGAAGACGTCATCCAGCTGTTTCAGCAATCGGCAGGCGAGGCGGATGTCGTGATCGTCGAAGGGCTGGTGCCGCTGGGTGATGAAAGCTACATCGGCAAGCTGAACGTGAACATGGCCCGGGCACTGGATGCCGACGTCATTCTGGTGGCCGCCAAAAACGCAGAAAGTACGGCGCAGTTGAACGAACGCATTCAGGTCAGCGCCAGCCTGTTTGGCGGCATCGACAACGCCCGGGTGATCGGCTGCATACTCAACAAGATCGGGGCGCCAGAGCCCGACTACCAGCAAATATTACCGAGTGAAGACGGCGAACAGCATCTGGCTATTCCTACCGACCCCGACAAGATCATCGCCTCGCTTCCGGTCTTTTCGAAGCCGTCGTTCCGGTTTCTGGGGGGTATTCGCTGGAATCCGCTGCTGGTAGCCCCCCGCACCCGGGATGTTGCCGACCATCTGCAAGCAACACTGCTCAATCGTGGTGAGCTGGAGACCCGCAGAGTTCAGGCCATCACGGTCTGCGCGCGAACCATGCGCAATATGCTGCATACCCTGAAAGCTGGGACCTTGGTGGTGACCCCGGGCGATCGCGAAGACATCGTTCTGGCCAGCTGCATGGCCGCGCTGAACGGCGTGCCCCTGGCAGGCCTGGTACTGACGGGCGGACTGAAGCTTGATGACGCCGTGATCGATCTGTGCCAGGCCGCCTTCGCCACCGGCCTGCCGATGATGGAAGTCAGTTCCAATACTTTCGTGACCGCCCAGCGGTTGAATGCCATGAATACCGAAGTACCGGTCGACGATGTCGACCGCATGGATGCCGTCATGAACGCGGTTGCGGCAGACCTTGACGGGGACTGGCTGGCCCAACGCGCCCGGGTCGGCCTCGAACCGAGACTGTCGCCTCCAGCCTTTCGCCACCGGCTGGTCGGTCGCGCCCGGCAAGCCAAAAAGCGTATAGTGCTGCCTGAGGGGGATGAACCCAGAACCGTGCAGGCAGCCATTGCCTGCCAGCAACGTGGCATCGCTCACTGTGTGCTGCTGGGCAAGCGTGACGACATAGAGCGCGTCGCCGCCAGCCGCAACCTGACATTGCCGCCGGACCTTGAAATCATCGACCCGGACCGGGCCCGCCCGCGTTACATACAACCTATGGTTGCCCTGCGTCAGCACAAGGGTCTGACGGCGCCAATGGCCGAAGCACAACTGGAAGATACCGTGGTACTGGCCACCATGATGCTGGCTGAAGGCGATGTGGATGGCCTGGTGTCCGGTGCGGTGCACACTACCGCCAATACCATTCGCCCGGCGCTGCAGCTGATCAAGACCAAAGCGGATGCCAGCCTGGTGTCGTCGGTATTTTTCATGCTGCTGCCCGACCAGGCGGTGGTCTATGGCGACTGTGCCGTTAACCCGGACCCGAATGCCGAACAACTGGCCGACATTGCCATTCAGAGTGGCGACTCGGCCCTGGCGTTTGGCATAGAGCCACGCATCGCGATGATCAGTTATTCCACCGGCGAATCAGGCTCTGGCGACGATGTGGAAAAGGTACGAGCGGCGACCAAACTGGCACAGGCAAAACGCCCGGACCTGCTCATCGACGGGCCTTTACAGTACGACGCCGCTTCAACACCCTCAGTCGCTAACAGCAAAGCCCCGAACAGCAAGGTGGCCGGGAAGGCCACGGTATTCATCTTCCCGGATCTGAACACCGGCAACACCACCTACAAGGCAGTTCAGCGCAGCGCCAATGTGGTCAGCATCGGCCCCATGCTGCAGGGGTTGAGCAAGCCAGTGAATGATCTGTCGCGCGGCGCCACGGTCGACGACATCGTCTACACCATCGCCCTGACTGCCGTGCAGGCCAACCAGCCCGGCTGAACGAGTCACCGGTTTCAAGAAATTGGCCGAATTGCCATTACCTGATCTATAAATTAGGTAGCGGTCATTCAAATGCGAATGACCTGGTATTACTTTTCCTTGGAGCCCGACTCATGACGTCCTGGACTATTCGCACCCGCCTGATGGTCGGGGTGGCGCTCAGCGTACTGGTGCTGGTCGCCATCAACGGCATTTACAACTACCAGCAGGCCCGGTCGGCACTGGTTGAGTCGGTATCCGACACGGTGCAACGCAGCGGCACCAGCACCCGCCGCTTTGTCAGTACCTGGCTGACCAGCAAGGCACAGGTGGTCGAGTCAGCCGCCCAGGCCATTGCCAACGCCCCGGACCCAATTCCGGTGCTGACGCAAGGCAACAACGCGGGTAACTTTCTTTATATGTACCTGGGTACCCGGGCCGGTGACATGATCATGTTTCCGGCGGAATCCCTACCCGATGACTACGACCCCCGCACCCGGCCCTGGTTTATTCAAGCTCAGGAGGAACAACAACGCATTGTTACCGCCCCCTATATTGATGCGTCTTCTGGGGATCTGGTGATGAGTTTTGCCCAACCGGTGGGCGCTAATGTGCTCGCTGCCGACGTAGCCCTGACCGATATCGTTCAGGAAGTGCTGGGGGTTGAACTGGGCGAATCGGGTTATGCGGCACTGGTCGATGGCGCCAACCAGTTTCTGGTTCACCCAGACGAAAACCGGCTCGGAGAGAATCTCAATGACTTGATCGGCAATGCCCAACTGACTACAACCACCGCTGGGGTTTCCGTCAATGGTGAAGGCTGGCTCAGTGCCGCCTACCCGATTGAAGGCAGCGACTGGCAGGTCGTTTTAATGGTTAGAAGCAGTGAGGCCTTCGCCGGACTTGGCGCTCTGGCACTCAGCAACACCCTGGTATCTGCCCTGACCATCCTGATCGTGACCATCGTTTCCGGATTTCTGATTTCCTATCTGCTGCGACCCCTGGCCGGGCTCGATTCAGCCATGTCTGATATCGCCCAGGGCGAAGCCGACCTGACACGCCGGCTTACTGTGGTCCGCGACGATGAGATCGGCTCACTCAGCCAATCGTTCAATCAGTTCGTTGAATCGGTGCATCAACTGGTGTCGGAAAGCCTGGGCTATTCCCATGAGCTGGAAACCCTGTCGGATTCCTCACGCAGGAATGCCAAGGCCAATAACGATGCCATTCAGTTGCAGCAGAGCGAAATCAGTCAGGTAGCCGCTGCCATCAACGAAATGTCGTCGACCTCGGCCGAGGTGGCACAAAACGCCGGAGATACCGCCGAAGCGGCTCAGAAAGCCTCGACTGAAGGCCAGAACGGCATGGGAAATGCCGCCGAGAATCGCCAGCGCATGGGTAAGCTGACCGGGCAGATCGACACCGCCACCGGTGTTATCGGCAAACTGGACGAGCAGGCACTGGAGATCAACACCATTCTGTCGACCATTCAGAACATCGCCGAGCAAACCAACCTGCTGGCTCTGAATGCCGCCATTGAGGCGGCTCGCGCCGGAGAACAGGGGCGTGGTTTTGCCGTGGTTGCCGATGAAGTGCGGGCTCTGTCACAACGCACGCACCAGGCCACCGGCGAGATTCAGACCATGATTGAAACCCTGCAAGAGCAAACCCAACAAGCCGTATCAATCATGAACAGCAGCAAAACTCTGACCGACGAAACCGCCAGCAGCGCCCAGCAGGTAACCCACAGCCTCTCTGTTATTGCCGAATCGATAGAGGACATTTCTTCCCGGGCACAGAGCATTGCGGAGGCTTCTCGCGAGCAAAACATCGCGACAGAAGAGATCAGTCGCATCGCCACGGCCATTCAGGATGCCTCCAATCAATTGGCCGACAACGTCGATCAGGCAACCGCCCAGTCGGACGAGCTGCATGGCGTCAGCCGCAAAATCCGGCAGAATTTGTCGCGTTTCAAGGTTTAAGACTCAGAGTTGTCGGCTGAATAAAACGGAGCCGGTGCCTTCAAGGTGGGCACCGGTTCTCAGAATAGGGTACATTCAGAAGCACAGAGTCACCGCTGACGGAGCCCTCATGAAAGCCGTATTCCTCGACGCCGCCACCTTCCCCGACGAACTAACTCTGACACCACCAGACGCCGTAGCCGACTGGCAAAGCTTCGACAAAACGTCACCCGAACAGCGCCTCGAACGCTTGCAGCAGGCCGACATCGCCCTGGTCAACAAGGTGGTGCTGGATGCGCCCCTGCTGGCGCAGCTTCCCGACCTCAAATGCATTGGCGTAACAGCCACCGGCACCAACAACGTTGATCTGGAGGTCTGCCGGGTCCGGGGCATTGCCGTGTTCAATGCCACCGGTTACGCCGTTGACGCTGTGGGTGAACATTGCATCATGATGATGCTGGCATTGGCTCGCAATCTGAAGGCCTACCTCAGAGATGCCGACAACAAAGGCTGGAGCCAGAGCCCGTTTTTCTGCAACCGCATCGCTCCGATCAATACCCTGAGCGGCAAGCGTCTGGTGATTGTTGGCAAAGGTGACCTGGGTACGGCTGTTGCGACCCGGGCTCAAGCCCTAGGGCTCTCGGTGACTTACGCTGAACGGCCTGGGGCAGAGACGGTCAGGCCGGGTTATACCGCCTTCGAAACGGCGCTGTCGTTAGCCGACATACTGAGTTTGCATAGCCCGCTGACCGACCAGACCCGGGGCATGATCAACCAACACACGCTGAGCCTGATGCACCCGCACGCCCTGCTCATCAACAGCGGCCGGGGCGATCTGGTGGTTGAATCCGATTTACTGGATGCCCTGACCCGGGGCGTCATTGGCGGGGCGGCGCTGGATGTGGCCAGCAGTGAACCACCCCCGCCAGACCACATCATCTGGCAACTGGCGGCCCTGCCGAACGTCATTGTAACGCCCCATGTCGCCTGGTCTTCAGATGGCGCCATGGCCCGTCTGCTGCGCCAGTTGGAGGAAAAACTGAATCGCTGGGCCCGGCAGGAACCCGGCGCACTGGACGACTCGCTGACCCACGACAGTTAATAACTCAAGTTCTGGAGTTCGGGAACCTTGGGTGCCTGTCGTCCGCGTCGGATACCGGTGGTGCCTCTGCGGGGTCGGCGTGAATCCATCCATGGAGCCTAGACCGCAGAGGCACCACCGGCACCCGCCGCTAGTACTGTGCGAACTCCGTAACTTGGGTTATGAATCAGGCTGCTTCTTGCTGGTGGCCATCTCCGGCTTGTGAGCCAGCTCACAGGCTGTAAAAAAAGCCCCATCAGTGACCTACATTCATCGCACTCATTTCCCTCCAGACTAAGCGATACGGGGGTTTTGGCGTATACTCCCTCTTATTACCGCTGGACCAGCCTCTGTGTGAAATGGATTCCCGGACATGAGTGTCATCGATTTAATCAAAGAAAAGAAAGAACGCCTGAGTCAGAACCAGGCGGAATTCAGGGAGCTTATTGCGCCGCAATGGCGCGAGTACTGGAACGAACTCTGGCAAAGCGCCCGCAATCACGAGTGGGTCAACTGGGTTCTGGACCAGGATCGCAAACCGGTCGATGCCCCTCAGGACTCCCTTACCGAGTGCGACAACCCGCGCGCTGAGGCCATGCGCCAGACCTTGCTGAGCCAGTTGGGTGATGTCGTCTATGAGGGCGAGTGGCTGACTCTGGAACAAGACCGTATCAACGCCTTTGCCGAGGTGACCGAAGACCAGCAGTGGATTCACACCGACCCGGCGCGGGCTGAACAGGAATCTCCGTTCAAGGCCACCATCGCCCATGGGTTTCTGACCCTGTCGATGATTCCCAAACTGACCAACTCGGTCGACCCGGCCAATCCGCCCTACCCTGGCGCGAAAATGGTGGTCAATCTCGGCCTGAACAAGGTGCGTTTTCCCTACCCGCTAAAAGCAGGCAGCCGGGTACGGGCTACCAAGAAGATCGTCGCGGTTGAAGTAGTGCGTCGCGGGCTGGAAGTCACAGAAGAAGTCACCGTCAATATCGAACACACCCGACGCCCAGCCTGTGTGGCTGAAACCGTGGTTCGCCTGGTCTACTAAGTCAAGTTCCGGAGTTGGGGACGTTGGGTGCCTGTGGTCCGCGCCGGTTACCGGTGGTGCCTCTGCGGGGCCGGCGTAAATCCGTCCATGGAGCCTAGACCGCAACATCCATGTTGCGGACTTCCCCGCAGAGGCACCACCGGCAACCGGCACTCGCATTATGCGAACTCCAAAACTTAAATTAGTTAAAGGCTCCACTGTCCAAAGCTAACCCGATCCCGGTTCCCCATATCCTGCACAGTTGCTACTGAGCCATAGCCTTGGCTTTCATAACACGCTCTGACTGCCTTGCCCTGGGTCCAGCCATGCTCCAGAAACAACCAGCCACCTGGCGCAAGAACCCGTCGCCCCTGCTCGATCAGAATTCGAATATCGGCCAGTCCATCCTCGGCGGCAACCAGAGCAGACCGAGGTTCAAAGCGCACATCGCCTTGCTGCAAGTGAACATCATCGGCGGCAATGTAAGGAGGATTCGATACCAGCAGATCCAGGCTGTGATCCGCCAATGCATCGCACCAGTAGCTTTGACCCACAGTCACTGGCAAACCCAGTTGGTGCGCATTCTCTTGCGCCAGGGCCACGGCATCCGGTTGAACATCAAAAGCGCTGATGCTCCAGCCGGGTCGTTCACTGGCCAGCGCCAGTGCAATGGCACCCGTTCCGGTGCCCATATCGGCCACTCTAAGGGATGGTTGGTCAAAGCGGCTCAGAATAGCCTCGACCAGCGTTTCGGTATCCGGCCTGGGAATCAGGGTGCTGGCATTAACCTTGAACGGCAGAGACCAGAACTCGCGCGTACCGAGAATATGAGCGACTGGTTCACCGGCTAGTCGGCGGCGCACGAGGTCTTCAAAGCGGTGCTGCTGGTCATCGCTCAGTTCCCGTTCGGGCCAGGTAAAAAGCCAGGTCCGGCTTTTATCGAGCACAAAGGCGAGCAACAGATCGGCATCGAGCGCTTCCAGGCCCTGTTGTTGCGCCCATTGCTGGGCCTGGCGCACCTGATTCAGGCTGGAGTCTGACATGGGTGAGGGTTCCTGTAGGGTCAGCGCAGATCAGGGCTGCGACATATCAGCCAGAAGTTGTGCCTGATGTTCCTGCACCAGCGGGTCCACTACCTGGTCCAGCGCGCCCTGCATTACTTCATCGAGCTTGTAGAGCGTTAAATTGATGCGGTGGTCGGTAATGCGCCCTTGTGGGAAGTTGTAGGTACGAATGCGCTCGGAACGATCGCCACTGCCAACCAGGCTGCGCCGGGTATCGGCCTGTTCACGAGCGGCGGCACTGGATTGGGCATCCATGATCTTGGCGGCCAGCAGCGACATGGCCCGGGCCTTGTTCTTATGCTGGGAGCGTTCGTCCTGGCATTCCACCACAATGCCGGTGGGCAGGTGCGTCAGACGCACCGCCGAATCGGTTCGGTTAACGTGCTGACCGCCGGCGCCCGAGGCGCGGTAAGTGTCGACCCGCAAATCACCCTTGTCGATCTCGACGTCGGCCAGTTCATCGGCTTCAGGCATCACCGCTACGGTGCAGGCCGAGGTGTGTATGCGCCCCTGGCTCTCGGTTTCCGGGACGCGCTGAACGCGGTGGGCACCGGATTCAAACTTGAGATGCGAATACACCTGGTCACCGCTGATGCGGCTGATGATTTCCTTGAAACCACCGTGCTCGCCTTCACTGGCCGACAACACTTCAAGACGCCAGCCCATGCGTTCCGCGTATCGGCCGTACATCCGGTGCAGGTCACCGGCAAACAGGGCGGCTTCGTCACCACCGGTGCCGGCCCGCACTTCAAGAAAGACGTTACGTCCATCGTTCGGGTCTTTGGGCAGCAGCAAAATCTGCAGTTCATCGGTCAATTGTTCCAGGCGCTCTTCGCCTTGTTTTACTTCGTCGCGGCCCATGTCGCGCATCTCGGGGTCGCTGTCGTCCAGCAACTGGCGTGCATCGTGAATATCGCGCTCAACGCCCTCATAGCGCGCAAAGCAGCCAACGACGTCTTCAAGCTCCGCATATTCCTGGGAATACTGACGGAACCGGGTCTGATCGGTGATCACCTCGGGTTGGGAGAGCAGACGTGCCAGTTCGTCATAGCGTTCTGTCAATTCAGACAGCTTCTGGCGGATGGAGTCTTTCATAGACGCTTGGGTGCCTTATAAATCAAACAGACGCGAAGCCCAGTCACTGGCTTCCTTGTCATCACCGTCCCCATGGGCCTTGCGCAAGGCCACTGTGGGGGCGTGGAGTAATTTGTTGGTCAGCCCCCGGGCCAGTTGCTCGACCACCCGTTGGGCGTCGACACCCTGTTCCAGAGCTCGCCGGGCTTTTTCCAGCTCGACGTCCTTCAAGGCTTCGGCCTGGTGACGCAGAGCGCGAATGGTGTCAGCCGCCTGGCGTTCTTTCAACGACTGACTGAATGCATCGGTCGAACGGGCGATGATGTCCATCGCTTCGCGGGCGGCTTCCTGCCGGCTGCGTACGTTGGCTTCGATGACGGTTTTGAGATCATCCACCGTGTATAGATAGACGTCTGACAGATCCCCCACTTCACTCTCGATATCCCGCGGGACAGCGATGTCGACCATGAATACCGGCTTGTGGCGGCGCTTCTTCAGCGCCCGCTCCACCATGCCCTTGCCAATGATCGGCAACTGACTGGCGGTTGAGGAAATCACGATGTCGGCGCCAGGCAGTTCATCGGGGATGTCCGACAGCAGCACGGCACGGGCCCCGAATTCCGACGCCAGGCTTTGCGCCCGGGCCAGCGTTCGGTTGGCAACGACGATGTCGGTTACGCCCTTGTCGCGCAGGTGGCGTGCCACCAGGTCAATGGTTTCACCAGCGCCAATCAGCAGTGCCCGGCACCGATCCAGGCGGTCGAAGATGCGGGTACTGAGGCGCACGGCGGCGTAGGCGACACTGACGGCATTCTCCCCAATGGCGGTGTGGGTGCGCACTTCCTTGGCAACACGGAAACTGTGTTGGAACAGGTGGTGCAACTGTTGACCGACGGAATCGTATTCCTGGGCGACGGCGAAAGCCGACTTCAGTTGCCCCAGAATTTGCGGTTCGCCCAGCACCATGGAATCGAGCCCGGCCGCGACGCGCCCCAGATGAGAGACTGCATCGGCATCGGCATGAATGTAGAGCGCAGCGCGCAGTTCGTCGGGGGAGATGCGGTGTGTCAGAGCAAGCCATTGAATCAGGGCTTCTATGCCAACGGCAGGTTCGGTCAGGGAGCAGTAGATTTCACTGCGATTGCAGGTGGAGAGAATCACCGTCTCCTCGATGCCCGGAATCGCCAACACCGACGACAGGGAGTCGGGCATGGTTTCGGGAGCGAAACTGACTTTCTCCCGAACGTCTACTGACGCCGTGTTGTGATTAATACCTAGGGCCAGCAATGACATGTTTGGACGGGGCCTGCTCACTTCGTTGATCAAACGCGTAGTCTACCGATTTTCCAGTCCCGAGGCGACTGTGATAACGACCGGCACTCCAGCTCTGGCACGCCTGAAGACTGCCATCTTTACACGGATTTACGCTTCGTCTGCTGTACCCGGCAGCCACCCACAGGTCACTCTAACCAGGCACTGGAAGGCAGTATGAGGGCAGCCGGGTCACAAACAATGCCGCGGCCGCTATACTCGCGATTGCCGATAGCTATGACGCATGATGGGATGCATTGTCCGAGCCACCCGAGACTGAGCTGTACCATCGCCCTGTGCGTACACCCTAACCACGATGTTAACTGCACCGGCTGTGATTCAGTCCGTGCATCCCAGGGCAACACCCCGGCAGCAAAGCCCCGGAGTAACCTGTGTGTTAACCCAGGTCGTAACCCTCATCATCAGACTGCGAAGCCGAGACACATGACATCAACAGCACCTTTTAAACGCACCATGCTGGCCACTCTGGTTCTTAGCCTGGCCTTAAGTGGCTGTACCACGACAGCCTCCCAGGCCGAGTCATCGGACAATGCCGCGCCTCAAACCGAGTCATCCGACGCGCAAGCATCCCGGTCCGACACGCCTATTGCGACAACACCGCTGACCGGAGAAGCTTTTTACACCCTGCTACTGGCAGAAATTGCCACGAACCGTGGCGACTACGGCGCAGCCGCACAGCTCTACAGCCGCCTCGACCGGCAATACGACGATCTGGAAGTGGCCCAACGCGCCACCGCGTTGAACCAGGTGGTGGGCAATTACGATGCCATGGGCGAACATGCCGGCCACTGGTTACGGCTCGAACCAGAGAATGCCGAAGGCTGGCAAGCGCTGACCATCGCCAGCCTGGCGAATGCAGATAAGGTCACCGCCAGCCGGGCTCTGAATCAGTGGCTGACGCTCGACCCGGACGCCGTAATTGAAGGGGCACTCGCCGGCATTACCACCCTGACGGCCGACCAGCAAAAAGGTTTGCTGCCAGTATTGGCCGAGGCCGAGGCCAACCACCCGGAGAACACCAGCATCGGGTTTGCCAATGCCCAGTTGCTGTCGACGCTGGGCCAGTACGAACAGGGGCTGGAGGCCATCAGGGCCAACCGGGCACAGCAAGACAGTCCAGACAAAGGCCTGCTGGAATTTCGGCTCCACCTCGAACTGAACGACATTGAACAGGCCCGCACGGTAATCAGTGATCTGGCCGAGCGCTATCCTAACAACAGCCAGGTTGCCACGACGTTCGCTGGCTTTGCCTATGCCGATTCGGATACCAACAAAACGGAGACGCTGGAATCTCTGTTCAACCGCTTCCCGAACGAACCGGTGATCGCCCGCGCCTTCGCCCGCGAATCGTTCGACAATGACGATTACGACACCGCCGAAGTGCTGTTCGAACGGCTGGTAAATTCTGAATTCAGCGATGAAGCCCACTATTTTCTGGGCAGAATCAGTCGCATTAATCGTGTACCCGATGAAGCCGCCCAGCGATTTTTAAGCGTCGAAGCGCCCCCCTACCTGGTATCTGCCCTGGCTGAGCTCAGTGAAGTCTGGCAAGGCACTCGCCCCACCGATGTCCAGGAAGCCCTGCATCAGGCCCGCCAGAATTACCCGGCCCAAAGCCCGGTATTGTGGCGCATTGAAGCGGACCTGTTTCGCAGACTGGGTGATACTGACCAGGCCATGGCCGTGTACGGGCAAGCCCTGTCAGCCCACCCGGGTGATACCAGCCTGCTTTACGACCAGGCTCTAATGGCGGCCAACCTGGGCCAGTATGAATTGCTTGAAAAAAACCTAACAGAAGTTCTTGAGCAGGAGCCGGATAACGCCTCGGCACTGAACGCACTGGGTTACACCTGGGCAGACCGCAACATGAATCTGGACCAGGCAAAGCGCTACATCGACCGGGCACTGGAGCAGCAACCGGATGACCCGGCAATTCAGGATTCCAAGGGCTGGGTGGAATACCGCCTTGGCAATCTGGAAGAAGCCGAGCGCTGGTTACGTCGCTCTCTGGAGTCGATGGAATCCGACGAAGTTGCAGCACACCTGGCGGCGGTATTGTGGGAGCAGAACAAACAGGAAGAAGCTCAACGCTGGCTCGACCAGGCGTTTAGCTGGAACAGCAACAGCCCGACCGCCAGGAACATCATTGAAACGCTGGACATCAACCGATGAAGTCGTTTCTCTTTGTTGCTCTGGCGACTCTGGTACTGACGGGCTGTGCCGGTTTCGGCAAGCAGCCCGGAGCCAGTGAGCTGACCGAAAACTGGGCGCTGTCTGGCAAGATGGCGGTTCGCAACGCCACCGAAGCCAGCAGTTTCAATGTGGACTGGGAGCAGCGGGCGCAGGACTTCGAGATTGAACTGAGCGGCCCGTTGGGGCAAGGTGCCGTTCAGATTAGCGGTGAACCGGGCGAAGTGACGCTAACGAAAGGGTCCGATCAGGTGACCCGCAGCACTCTGCGTGAGCTAGCCTACGAAATTACCGAACTGGATCTGCCGCTCGACTACCTGCAATACTGGGTGCGCGCCAAACCCTACCCGGGCATAGAAGCTACCGTTAACCGAGATACGGACAACGGGCAAGTAAAGAGCATTTCTCAATCGGGCTGGCAAGTGGACTACCCGTTGTATTTCACTGAAACCGGAGAATCCCTGCCTAGAAGAATTGATTTCGCCCGCAATGGCAGCAGTGGCCGGCTGGTCATCCGTAACTGGGTCAGTGAGCTTTAGAGGCCGCGCCATAGAAGGCCAGTGACGGTTGCCAGATAGGCTTATCCAGGGTGGTCCGCAGCAGGGAGCTGCGGTCCAGGCCCCATGGATGGGTTGAGTGGGCGGCATCCCGCCCGACCCTGGATAAGCCTATCTGGTGACCGGCACGGGTTATCGGCAACCTGTCAGCCGCGGCCTCCGAAGCGGGAGCTGCTTCCCCAAACGCCCGTTTCTATTGATCCTTGGTATCGTCAGACTCTGGCGTAGGAGCATCCATTGCTGAGGTAAGTGCCGGCAAGCCCCGCTTCATTTGCACCGCATTCGCATACTGGCGCAGCATGTAGGGTTTGAGGGTATCCCGCGTTACCGCTACTCGCTCAGCCAGCTTCACGGCATCCGCATTGGTCGGCTCGGTGTGGTCACCGTGCAGGGTGGCGTGAGCCCATTCATTGGATTCGTACAGACGGTAGTGTTTGTGCACCTGAGCGTCGATCGCTGCGGCGACATCGGTGTCTTTTTCGTAGTCGCCGTTCAGCACTTCACCAAAGGCCAGATGCACCCGCCCTTTCCAGCCGGTCATGCCGCGGGCAATGGACTGAACGTCTTCGTGGGCTTTTTTCTTGTAGCCGCCCTTGTGTTCCTGGGCATAGAGCTCGCGGGCCTTGGAAAGGTCCAGCGGATCCACTTCATAGCTGATGGTTACCGGCACAATGTTCAGTTCGCGAATGTAGCTGGCGTAATCGCGGTCTTTGGGTTTGCTCAGGCTGAACATGCCAATGACCGCCGGGTTGGTTTTGTCGTAACCGTCTTTGGCCCGGCCTTCCCGCTGCGCAATCCAGACATTCGCCCGGTCTTCGGTGATGCAGTGGTGTATATACCGCGACAGGACCTGGGCTTCTTTCAACTTGGCCTTCATGCCCTTGACCGAGCGACGCACGATAAAGCTTTTGTTCAGCCGCATCAGATCACTGACAAAGGGTTTGCTCAGCAGGTTGTCGCCAATGGCGATACGAACGGTCTGGAAACCGGCGTGATAGAGCGTCCAGTTCACCATGGCCGGGTCCATGACGATGTCCCGGTGGTTGGAGACGAAGAGGTAACCTTTGGTCGGGTCGAGCGATTCGAGCCCCGAGACAGTGAGATCGGCGACGCTTTTATCGAGCATGCGCTTCAGATAACCGCGCAACCGGGGTTGAAAGTCGTCCACTCGGCGGATGCCGCGAAATTGCCAGGCCAGACCCAGGCGAATCAGGGGGCGCAATAGCCAGGGCGCTTTGCGGTTCAATCCCGGGGCGACCCAAGCGCCGATGGCAGCGTGCATTTCCGGGTCAGCCAACACTCGTTTTAGTACGAGCGGTACTTCGTCGTCGTTAAAAGGACGAATGTCGTCAAATTCAGCAGTCATACAGCCCTACGAGACCAGTAAAAGGCGGCTACTGTACTCTAACCCGGCGTTAAAATCAGGCCTGGCGTTCAGAATGCAGTCGTTAGGACTCACTGGGCACCTTCAGACCAATGCCCTTTAGAATCACATGCGTCAGCGTACGTTCAGCCGCCTCGAAATCGGCTTCCGTCAGACCGTCGCTGTCGAGCGCCCATTCGATCTGGGTGGCGAAGTCGGCATAATGCTGGGTGCTGCCCCAGATCATGAACATCAGGTGCAGTGGGTCAATCGGGTCTATTTTGCCAGCGTCGATCCAGGCTTTGATCACCTCTGTGCGGCCCAGGGCCCAGTGGTGCATGTCTTGCGCCAGATACTTTTTCAAATGTGGCGCGCCCTGGATCACCTCGATGGCGAAGATCTTCGACGCCAGAGGGTGACTGCGGGAATAGCGTATTTTTGATCGAATGTAAGCGTAGATCGTATCCGCCGGGTCTTCGTCGGCGGTGGTGGTGTTGAAGGCCTGGTTCCACATGCCCAATATGTCTGACAACACCGCGCCATACAGGCCGATTTTGCTCTGAAAATAATAGAGAATGTTGGATTTGGGCAGGCCGGCGCGTTCGGCAATGGCATTGAGCGAGGTTCCCTTGAAGCCATGCTGCGCGAATTCAATTTCGGCGGCTTCAAGAATAATGGCTTCGTTCTGTTGCCGGATTCGCCCTGCCTTTTCCTTGGTCTGGAACTCTTCTTTCAAGCGTTTCTGGGCCTGATCGACCATGATGACTTCCCGCACTGAGGTGATAGAGAGGGCGAAGCCAGTGGCTCACGACCAGCGCTCACCGGCCAGTCTAACCCACTGATTCCGCGTACATTTCGAGCTTAAGCGGCTTCCCAGTTCAATGCAACTGGCTGGCTAGGCGCCGAAGCGCAGCTCGCCGGCGACCCAGGTAGCGCGCGTCAGACGTTCATCGCCCAGAATCAGGGTCGCAAACAAGGCTTCATCAAGCGATGTTGCTTGCGCCAGGCGCGCGCTGAGGTTGGCGCTGCAGTTCGGGTCGAGCACAACCAGATCCGCCATTTTACCGCTGTCCAGGGTGCCGATGTCAGCCTGCAGGTGCAGCGCCCGGGCATTGCCCGCAGTCATCTGATACCACAGCTGGTTGGCCGTCAGTTTGTAGCCCTTTAACTGACCGACTTTATAAGCTTCAGCGGCCGAGACCAGTTGCGACAACGAGGTGCCACCGCCGACATCACTGGCCAGGCCCAGCACAACGCCCTCCTGCTCGGCGCGGGCAAAGTCGAAGAGGCCACTGCCCAGAAAGGTATTTGAGGTGGGGCAGACAGCAATGCGCGTCTGGTGCTCGCGCAGGGCAGTCCATTCGCGATCGGTCAGGTGCAGCCCGTGCGCCAGCACAGACCGGTCGTGCAGCAGACCATAGTGCTCATAGACATCCACATAGTCTCTGGCCTTCGGAAACAGTGACTGTACCCAACTGACTTCATCCGGGTTTTCGGACACGTGAGTTTGCATGTACAACCCGGCGGCCTCGCTGTGCAAGGCACCGGCACGCTCCAGTTGCGCTTCGGTCGAGGTCGGCGCAAAGCGGGGAGTGATGGCGTAGTGCAGGCGGTCGGTGCCGTGCCAACGATGTATTAGCCGGGCGCTGGCTTCAAACCCTCTGTCGGCGGTGTCGCTGAGGTAATCCGGGCAATTTCGGTCCATCAGTACCTTGCCGGCAATCAGAGCCATACGGCGCTCGTGGGCTGCTTCGAACAGGGCATCAGTGCCCGCCTCATGCACGGTGCCAAACACCATGGCGGTGGTGGTGCCATGCGCCAGTAGCGCATCCAGAAAGACATCGCTTTGCTGACGAGCGATCAGCGGGTCTTCAAAGCGGCGCTCGGCCGGAAAGGTGTAGCGGTTTAGCCAGTCGAGCAGTTGCTCGCCCCAGCTGGCCATCACGGGCATTTGGGCGGCGTGGACATGGGTGTCGATCAGGCCGGGCAGAATCCACGCATCGCCATAGTCTTCAACTCGAGCAAAGGCCTGTTGCGCCACTGGCAATTCCGCGGCGGGGCCTTGCCAGGCAATACGCCCCTGATGGATCACCAGGGCAGCATTTGTGCACTGGCGAATCGTGTCAGGCTCGGGGAAATCGATGCTGTGACCCAGAAGCAAGGTTGCCTGGGCAAGCTGTTCGGGCGTCAGACTGGACACATCAAGTGCCGATGAGGTGTTCTGTACGGGGCTGGTCATGGCGAGTCACGGGTAGTTCATACAGGGGGACTGTACCAAAGCTGACCGAAAGGTCAACTAGGAGCCTGCCGGACTTAGGGTAGCCACAAGGTGAACACGGCCCCGCCATGCTCGGGGTGATTGGTCAGTTTGATGTAGCCTTCGGCGTCTCCCTGGCGATGCAATTGAGCGATCTGCTGGCAGAAATACAGCCCGAGGCCGGTGCTGCCATTCTGAAAACTGAGTTCGCCCTGGTTTGGGGTTTCACTCATGAAGTTCATCATCTTCGCGGGGTAGCCTTCACCATTGTCGGTGAGGGTAATGCACAGCCCGCCGTCGGCCATAAAGGCCCGGAAGTCGAGCCGGTCTTTGGTGTAACGAATGCTGTTGGTCAGAATATTGGCCAGTACGCCCTCGATCAGCACCGGGTCGATGACCCAGGCAATGTCAGAGTCTTCCAGTTCAATGCCCAGATGAATGCCAAGAGACTCCAGCGTTTGCTGATAGCGGGAGGTGGCATCGTGAATGACATCTTCGATCAGCACTTCATCAAAATCGGGCCGGAAGGTGTCTGTATTCATGCGGTACAGGCCGAGCATGTGCACCAAATCGTTGTTGATGCGCCCTGCTTCCAGTCGTAGCCGGTTCAATTTCAGCGTACTGTCCGGCTCGCGCTCGTGAATGCTGTCGATCACTTCACGCAGTTCGTTATCGATCAGGCTAAGGGCATTTTTCACATCATGGACGGTAGCGGCCATGATGGTGTGCATATCAACTGGGTTGCTCATGTTTCACCTTGGCATGCAGCGCAATGACTTTGTCTCGAATGCTGGTATAGCGCTCGTACTGATAGTGGTCGGCGGGCAGATAGTTCAACCGGTTGACGATATCGAGACAGCGATCAAGCTGTGACAAAGACACGCGGGTCTGCCCCATCAGCAGCAAACTCGATTGAACAAAATTCAGAATAATGCCCGGGTGGCGGGGCGAGAATTTAAGGGCGTCTTCAAACAGCTTGGTCGCCGCCTGATAATCCTTGTGCTTGTACAATTCGATGCCTTCGGTGTTCACTTTGTGAGCATGACGCCGAGCTTCCTGGGTGATGGGTTCGGCCTGCAACTGGTTCAGCCGTTTTACAAAGTTACCGGATTCCTTATGGTACTGACGCAATTCCTCGACCAGGGCGTCGGCCTCTTTCGACAGCCCTTTTTCATAAAGAATGTCGACGATATCCAGTGCACTGTCCTCACCGAGGTCCCCCATGTGTTCCCGAGCTGCCTCGGCGACCGATTCCAAAAACACCCGATCGGTGGATTCGGCATCACCTGCATCGGCCAGGTAAGCCCGATAGGCTTTGCTGAACAATTCGGTATCCGGCTCATCCGGGTATTGCTTGATCAGTTTTTTCAGCAGCGACTGGGCATCCTTCTGCAACCGGCGCTTGAGGGCGTCATCATCCAGGCTTTGGAGTTGCGTTCGGGTAGAGCGCAGCACATCTTTATACCCACGGGATGATTCATGCATGGTGCCGTCCGCCAGGCTAACGATTTCCTTGTAGGCTCGGGTGGCAGCAACATGGTCGCCGTTGTCGCTGGCCAGCCCGGCGAAGACACGTTGACGGGCAATGTTCCGCGGCGATCGAACCAGTGCCTGCGACAGTGTTTCCTGTGCCTTCTCGGGCTGCTTGATCTGCATTTGCACATCAGCCAGCAGGTCATAGGCTTCGACCATGTTGGGCTGCAACATGATCAGCGTTTTCAGGCCGCGCTCGGCGGCTTCGAGTTTGCCTTCCTGAACATCGATCCGGTGGCGTTCCAGTCGCGCCCAGGGCAAGTCCCGTTTATCGAGCAGTGCTTGCAGAAAATGAGCAGCTTCGGTCATCTGGCCCTGGTGGAAGAGCGCTTCGACATATTTTCGTTGTGCCCAGCCCCGGTATCTCGGTTTGGTTTCCATCACTTCCCGCGCTGCCTTGGCCAACGCCGGGTAGTCTTTTCTATCCAGCGCCTGATTGATCGGTCCTAACGCGGACTGTCTATCCAGCCAGCGGTCCAACCGGTTTTGCAGGGTATCCATGGCGAAGGGTTTGGCCAGATAGTCATCGGGCTGAAATTCGAGGGCGCCCATCACAAAATCGCGCGAGGTCTCGGCGGTGATCATCACAAACACAGTCTGGTAAGACAGCCACCCACGGGTGCGCCACTCTTCCAGCAACTGAGATCCGTTTTTGCTTTTTCCAAGGTTGTAGTCACAGAGAATCACATCAAACGTCTGATCACGAACGCTTTTGGTTGCTTCTGTTCCATTGGACGCCTCGGAGACATGGCTGACCCCCAGTGAGTTCAGCATACCCTTGACCGACTTGCGCACATTGGAAAAATCGTCAATCAGCAAAAACTTTTTGTTCAAAGACTGGTTCAATTCCAAATCACTGTTTCCTGTCGGTTTCAAATTGTCTGGGAGTCTCGGGCTCCCACCAGACCCCAAACCAAGTAACGACTGTGTCGTTTTGACCTCTGTTCAAACACGCTGCTGCCCTTAGGGTAGCCTCAATTTCGTTTTTTTGCCCGGGTCAGACTGCCAGAGCGACGACGTTTGAGGCTATACTGTCACCACGTTCGGTCAACTGAGAATGTCGGCCGGGTGTACACACACCGTTGGCGCCAGCGGCGGTATAAAACCAACAGATACAGGGCGGAACCGCTGCATTATGACTGTTGCTGCATTGTCCGAGTACCGGGTTTACGCCCAACGACTGTTCACCCCTCTTTTTCGGCTTAGCCTTGGCCTCCTCGCTGCCCTGACGCTGACGACCGCCTTCGCAGAATCTGATTCGACCGCTGCGACTGACCCGGCAGCGCCTCAGTCGACGCAACGCAGTGACCCTGGTGCAGAACCAACGGCACCTTTGTCGGCCGACACTGCAAACGAAGAGTTCGCCCTGGCAAAGTTCGTTGCCATGGTCGACGCTCAAGACTGGCTCAACGCCCGGGTGATGGCCAGCGAGCTACGAAGCCGTTTCGAGGGCACCCCCCGGTTTGATCTCTACTACGCCCGCGTGCTGATTCAGGAAGGCCGGGCACAAGAGGCCATTTTCGCACTGGAGCGAGTACTGGCCTTCGCACCCGAGCGGCACAGAGTGCGGCTCGATCTGGCGCGAGCCTATTTCATCAATAACAATCTGGAACGGAGCCGAACCGAGTTTGAGCGGGTTCGGGCCACCAACCCACCGGTCAATGTCCGTAATAACATCAACGATTTTCTGGCGCGAATCGATGCCGCCCAGCGGGCTCAGATCCAGCAGTTTCAGATGTTTGCCGGGCTTGATGTGGGGTACGACACCAACATCAACGGCGGCGCAACGCTCGATGAGCGTTTGGCCCCCAACCTGCTGGGCCTGACGAACTTGAGCGAGTCGTCGAAAGCCATCGACAGCAGTTTTGGGCGTTTTCGACTGGGCAGCACCTGGGTGCGCCCTACTCACCTCCGGGCGGCCAATATTTATAGCCTGCAGGGCTTTACCACCCTCTATCCCGGCAACAATGGCTACAACCAATTGGGCCTGAACGGCCAATGGCGGTACCAGAGTAACACCGACCGGTCGCGTCAGACGCTGGCCGTCAATGCCGGGCAGCTGTGGCTGGACAACACTCCCTGGCAATTCAGTCTCAACCTGAGCGGCGAAGCAACCTACCCGGTTTGGGAGACGGTATGGCTCGGGCCGGTAGCATCGACCAACGTGGCGTTTGCCCAGCAGGATGGCCGCAGCAACAGTGTTCGGGATGCACTCGGTCTGGTTGCCACGGTGCAGGATGCGCCCCGCCGTCACCGCATTAGCAGTCAATTTGTTCAATACAGCCGGGCCGGAACCGAAAACGGTTACAACGAATGGCGCGGGTTGGCACAACGCTATCAGCTCGACTGGCGCTGGCCGAACCGGTTGACGTCGACTTTGGTGCTGGAGCACCAGTGGCATCGGTATCAGGCCGATGACCGTCTTTTTGTGGAACAGGGCACGACTGATAACAAGCGACGCTCTGATCAGCTGTTGTCGTTCGATGCCAGCCTGACCTGGGTTCCCGAGCCCTGGCTGACCAGCCGCAGCGGGCTGCGCTATGACTGGCTCGACAGCAACATCAATGCCTACAGCCGGGATCAGTGGGTGATTAGCCAGTCCCTGACCCTGACGTTTTAGGAGCCCTGACCATGCCAACATTACACCTGTTTCACCACGCGGGCCTGGCTCGATCAACGCAATTATTGCTGAGCCTTGTTTTAATGCTGCCGCTTACCTCGCTGGCCTCGGCTGGCAAGGTGGTCATCGCCCAGGGTGTGGTTTATGCCCTCGACGCCGATAACGAACAGCGCACCCTGGCACGGCGCTCCGATGTGAACGAGGGCGATACCCTGGTAACCGGTGCCGATGGCCGGTTGCAGATTCGCTTCAACGACAACGCGGTGCTAGCCCTGAGCCCGGATTCGCAGTTGAGAATCAGCGAATACCACAGTCGCGGTGCCGGCAACGACCAGGAGCAGGTATTGATGGACCTGCTCGCCGGCGGCTTTCGCACCATCACCGGCAGCATTGGCAGCACGGATCGCGATGCCTACCAGGTACGCACCCCCAACGCCAGCATTGGTATACGCGGTACCCACTATGAGGCTGTTCTGGCCGAATCCAGCCTGTTGCTGGGTGTTTATGACGGCGGCATTGTCGTCAGCAACGAAAACGGCCGTCTGAATGTGGGTCTGGGTGGCAACTTTCTGTTTGCAGAAGTCGGCCCGGCCAGCGCGCCGCGGGGGCTGCTGGAACCACCTGCCCGCTTAAATCAGTCCCCTGTACCGGGGACAGGCCAACCCGGCCAACCGGCACCGGACGATGAGCCGGAAGCAAACCTTGTGGATGACGATGAGGGTGGCCTCTCACTGGAAGAGGCCTTTGCCGGCGATGAACCGCCACCGACCATTCCTCAGTTAACAGACGAGCAAGAGGCTCAATTGCTGGCATTGCTGTCTGAGCTCGACGATGAACTGAGCGATCTGGGCGAAAAGGCTGAAAACCAGCCCATAGCGGCGGATGTTCGCCTGACAGAGGCACAACAAACAGCACTGACCAAAGACCCCGGCAAAGGCTTTATTGTATTGACCGACAGCGACGGCGATGCCGTGCACTTCGTATACCGGGTTGACGGCGGGAATGGCCCGGTGTTTGTCAATTACGAGGGTGAAACCCTCGCCGAGCTGGACACGGGTTATGTGTCGCCCGACCGAGTTTACAAAGGGCCAACGCAGACCGATCCACAAAGCCTGGTCACGCTCGAACGTGAGGATCAGACGGTTGAATGGGGAATCTGGAACGCCAGCCCCAGCGATCCGGCCACCTTACTCGAGAGCAGTACCTCACTGTCGGAGTCCAGCCTGGATACGACACCCTTCTTTTATGTCTTTGCCGAACCGGCAGATCTGACCTCGCTCACGGGTACCCGTTATCTGAGCCTCTGCTCGAGTATGGATTGCATCAATGTCTTAGCATCCAACGGCGAGACACTCTCGAGTGCCGACGGCTATATGGATGTGAATCTGGACGACCTGACGACCTTGGCGGGCATGAATTTGAACATGTCGGACGGCTCCCAGTGGAGCCTGTACTTCAGTGGCGAGGTTAACAACTCTCTGCTCAACACCAATGACCTGTTTATCGACTATGGCCAGGGTGAGCAAGACGTGAGCAGCTACAACCCGGGCGATCAGTCTCCGCAGGCAACAGACCTGACCGGGGAGTTCCAGGGCCTGTTTATCAACAGCGAAAGTCAGGGTCTGGAGTTTGTAGGTGGCTTTGGCGTCTCAAGTGCTGACGCCGATCAGTCCATTTCAGGGGTCTTTCTGATGTCCGGGTCGGGCAGTGAATAAACGACAACCCCTCAATAATAGTGCCTGACCAGGCCGTCAGAGACCGCCTGGCCAGGGTGCACCCCTGCCCCCGCCTTCACTCACTTTTTCCCGCACAGCATGGAATAGCCAGGGGTATTCCAGTATTGTCGGTCAACAGACAACGCGGATGGCACCGCAGCGCCACAAAAATAACATCGGGTAAGTGCTAAACTCATCCCCGACACGCTGAGCAATGCCACCATGCGACCTATATTCTTAAAAACGTTACACTCAACTCATTACTTTCAACTACACGGAATCCGACAGTTATGACAGATCGCCCCTCCTCCCTAGACAAAGCGGACCTGATCGAATGCGGTTACGGACGCATGTTCGGGCCGGGTAATGCCCAGCTGCCGGTCGATAACATGCTGATGATGGACCGCATTGCCCTGATCACCGATGAAGGTGGCCAGTACGGCAAAGGCGAAATCATTGCCGAACTCGACATCAATCCGGATCTCTGGTTCTTCCAGTGCCACTTCCCCGGCGACCCGGTTATGCCCGGCTGCCTGGGCCTGGATGCCATGTGGCAACTGGTCGGCTTCTTCCTCGGCTGGCGCGGTAATGCCGGTAGAGGCCGTGCCCTGGGCGTTGGCGAACTGACTTTCAAAGGCCAGATCATGCCGGATGCCAAGAAAGTCGTGTACAAGCTGAACATCAAGCGTGTGATGGAATCCCGCCTGGTCATGGGCATTGCCGATGGCGTGGTTGAATGCGACGGCAAACCCATCTACTTTGCCAAGGACCTGAAAGTCGGTCTGTTCAAACCTGAACAAATGGGAGCCTGAACGTGAGAAGAGTCGTAGTTACTGGCCTTGGCATAGTCTCTTGCCTGGGCAACGATGCCGAGACCGTCACCGAAAGCCTGCGTGAAGGCAAATCGGGCATTCGTTTCAACCAGACATACGCCGATATGGGCATGCGCAGCCACGTCAGCGGCACGCCCGACATCAACCTGGCAGATCACATTGACCGCAAAGCCATCCGTTTTATGGGCAAGGCAGCAGGCTATGCCTACATTTCAATGGACCAGGCCATCAAAGATTCAGGCCTGACCCCCGAGCAAGTCTCGAACATCCGTACCGGCCTGATCGCCGGTTCGGGCGGTGCCGATTCCGACAGCCAAACCGAAGCGGCTGATATTCTGCGCGAAAAAGGCCTGAAGCGGGTTGGCCCCTACCGCGTGACCCAAACCATGGGTTCTACGGTATCAGCCTGCCTGGCCACCCCGTTCCAGATCAAAGGCGTGAACTATTCCATCACTTCAGCCTGTTCCACCAGCGCTCACTGTATTGGTAACGCGGCAGAGCTGATTCAACTGGGCAAACAGGACATTGTCTTCGCTGGCGGCGGTGAAGCCGAGCACTGGACCATGAGCTGCCTGTTCGACGCCATGGGTGCCCTTTCAACCCAGTACAACGACGAACCGGAACGCGCCAGCCGCGCTTACGACGCCAACCGTGACGGCTTTGTCATCGCCGGTGGCGGCGGCATGTTAGTGCTCGAAGAGCTGGAACACGCCAAGGCCCGCGGTGCCAAAATCTACGCGGAAGTCGTCGGCTATGGCGCCACCAGCGATGGCTACAACATGGTCGCACCAAGTGGCGAAGGCGCAGTTCGCTGCATGCAAATGGCGATGAGCACGGTCGATGGCGACATTGATTACATCAACGCCCACGGCACCTCCACACCCGCCGGTGACGTCACCGAGCTGAAAGCCGTGCGCACCGTCTTCGGCGATGCGATGCCGCCAGTCGCCTCAACCAAGTCACTCTCCGGTCACAGCCTCGGCGCCGCCGGCGTGCAGGAAGCGATCTACGCCCTGCTGATGATGCAAAACAACTTCATCGCCGCCAGCAAAAACGTTGAAAACCTGGATCCGGAAGCCGGCGACGCCAACGTCGTCACCGAACGCAAAGACAACGTCACCCTGAACCGGGTTATGTCGAACAGCTTCGGTTTCGGTGGCACCAATGCGACGTTGGTTATGCAGCGGTATCAGGGCTAGCCTGGTTATCAGGACAGTGGGTTACTCATCGCCTGAAAAAAACCGTTAGAATAATAAAAAGGGTCGCCAATTTTGAGCGACCCTTTTTTATGGGTATTTTTCAAGCCAATAACGTTCACTAATAACTCAGTTCAAATTGCCTTTCTTATACAACTCTTCAAAGCAATAATTCGTCGCTTCTACAAAGCCTTCAACCGAGCCACAGTCAAACCGGGTGCCTTTGAACCGGTAGGCCATCACAACGCCATCCTGTGCCTGGGTCATCAGTGCATCGGTCAACTGAATTTCATTGTTTTTGCCCGGCGGTGTGTCACGCAGTATGTCGAAAATATCCGGCGTTAAAATGTAGCGCCCGATAACGGCCAGGTTGCTGGGGGCGTCTTCTTTCTTGGGTTTTTCGACCATGCTTTTTACGCGGTAGAGACCGTCTTTCATCTCTTCGCCTTCAATAACACCGTATTTGTGAATCTCGTCTTCCGGCACTTCCATCACCGCGACGATGGAGCAACGGAATTGTTTGAACACCTTGACCATTTGCGCCATGACGTTTTCACCATCCGCATCCGGAATGCACAGGTCATCAGCCAGTACCACACCGAAGGGTTCACTGCCAATCAAGGTTTCGCCAGCCAGAATGGCATGGCCAAGACCCTTCATTTCTTTCTGGCGGGTGAAGGAGAAGACGCCTTCGTGCATGACGTGGCGAATGGAGGTCAGGTATTTTTCCTTGTCGGATCCATTGATCTGATGTTCCAACTCGTAGGATATATCGAAATGGTCGGCGATAGCGCGTTTGCCCCGGCCGGTTACAAAGCCTATTTCATACAAACCGGATTCAATGGACTCTTCCACCCCGTATTGCACCAGGGGTTTGTTGACGATGGGCAGCATTTCTTTGGGGAGGGCTTTGGTGGCCGGTAGAAACCGGGTGCCATAGCCACCCACGGGAAACAAACATTTGCGGATCATGTTACGTCCTCTTCCAGTGTGTTTAGCGCCACTGAGCTGGCCGGTTTGAGCTGGCCTGGCTCAGCGAGTCTGTGTTCAGTCTTGCAATTCCCTGACCAGTAACATTTTTGGCGCGACCTTTGCGATGCAAAACAACAAGGTCACCGTCTCTACAGCCCTTGTTGGGCGGGAGCGGTGCCCGGGTCAGCCAAAGGGAACGGCCAGCCCTTAAATCGACCATCATTCTGCACCAAAATGGTCGGCAGCACCAATACGGTGCATGCCGGATCAAGTCGTGCCAAACTCAGACTGAATTGTGACGCAAAAGTATAACCGCGAACAAGAGGACGCATTATGACAAGCCAGGACGGTTCACTGGACCGGTTGAAAATCTCAGCCCACACGCGGCTGGCTCGGCTGTATGGTGACCAGCGTGCGGAAGCGATTACCGACCAGTTGATGGGTCTGGTACAACGCTACCAGCCTGTCATCTACCATCACACCAGGGACCCCGGGCTGGACGAAACGGATACCCTGCTGATCACCTATGGTGATGCCATTCGCCAGCGCGAAGAACCGGGGCTGATGCAGCTTGAGCGTTTTCTGGAAGACTTCTACCCCGATCTGATCACCAATATCCATTTACTGCCCTTTTACCCCTACAGCTCCGACGATGGCTTTTCGGTCATCGATTTCAAACAGGTTCGGCCCAGCGTCGGCCAATGGGACCACATTGATGCCCTGGCCCGCCGCTTCGGCATCATGTTCGATCTGGTTCTGAACCATTGCTCGCGCGAAAACCTCTGGTTCATCGAGTACATTCAGAATCAGGAACCCGGCTGCAATTACTTTATCGAGATGGACCCGCAGACCGATGTCTCCGAGGTGGTAAGGCCACGTTCCAGCCCCTTATTGGCCCCCATCCATACGCATAGGGGCACGCGTCATGTCTGGGCGACGTTCAGTGAAGACCAGATCGATCTGAACTACAGCAACCCCGATGTGTTGCTGGCGATGATGGATATTTTTCTATTCTACCTGTCAAAGGGCGCACGGCTGGTGCGACTCGATGCGGTGGCGTTTCTGTGGAAGGAACTCGGCACCTCCTGCATTCACCTGCCGCAGACCCACGAAGTGGTCAAACTCATGCGGGATCTGGTCGATGCCATTGCGCCCTGGGTGGAACTGGTGACCGAAACCAATGTGCCGCATCAGGAAAATCTGTCGTACTTTGGCCAGGGCGACGAAGCCGCCATGGTCTATCAGTTCGCCCTGCCCCCACTGATTCTCTACACCCTGAACCGGGGCAATGCCGACCTGCTCACCAACTGGGCGCTGACACTCGCCCCGCCACCGGAGGGCGGCACTTATCTGAACTTCACCGCCAGCCACGACGGTGTGGGTCTGCGTGCACTAGAGGGTATTCTGCCGCCTTATGAAATCCAGAGCCTGCTGGACTGCATGCACCAGTTCGGTGGCTACGTCAGCATGAAAGCAAACCCCCGCGGGCCGGACAGCCCCTATGAAATCAACATCAGTTATTTCGATGCACTCAGGGGCACCCGAACCGGCCCGGATCAATGGCAGATTGAGCGCTTTCTCTGCTCACAGACGCTGATGATGACGCTTCAGGGCGTTCCGGCTTTTTACCTGCAATCACTGATCGCCACGCCCAACGACATTGCCGGCGTCGAGCGCACCGGCCGGTTGCGTTCCATTAACCGCAAAATCTGGGACTGGGGACCACTTACCGAAGCCATGAAGGATGCACGGCATCCATCTCATCTGGTCAGCCAGGAACTGGCACACCGGCTTCGTTTGCGTAAAGGCAGTAAGGCGTTCCACCCGGCCAGCCGGCAGCGGGTACAGGATCTGGGGTCGAGCTTTTTCGTGGTGATACGCGACAGTGAACAACAGCGGGTATATGGCGTTTTTAACGTTACCTCAGTCACCCAAACGCTGGCACTGATGCGACTGGTCCCAAAAAATGAAGATCACCAATACCGGGATTTGATCAGTGAAGCGGTTTACAACGAAGAAGATGATTTGGTATTGCAGCCCTACCAGTGCCTTTGGCTGGTTGCTGCCGATAAACCGTAAAAAACCTCGCACGACTAAGGAGGGTTTCGTCGGCGAGGATTGGGTAACTGAGTCACTCACGTGTCGGCGTTCGCCCAGCGACTAGCGGTGGCTTCCGGGGGTGTCTCTGCGCTCCAATGGCACCTGGCAGCCTCCAGCTCCGACATTTGATCAAAGCAAAGGGCATTACATTAGGATGAACACCACACACAATGCAGTCAAAATGCCCAACACCAGATTGAACATCCTTAGTCGTGCCGGATCTTCCAGCCAGCGGCGTAACTGGGAGCCAAGCACTGCCCAGACGCAACTGCACGGGTACGTCATCAGCGCGAACATAAAAGCCACGGTCAACGCACTTGGCCAATAAGCATCGCCCGGCAAACTGAAGGCGGCTATGCCGGTAATCGCCATGGCCCAGGCCTTGGGGTTCACGACCTGAAACAAGGCCGCGTGCCACCAGCGCATCGGGCGAGCTTCGCCGTCGACCCTTGCCATACCGCCTGCCGTGGCAATGTTCCAGGCGAGCCACAGCAAGTAGATCGACCCAGTGATTTTCAACGCCCAATGCAGTTGCGGCATCGCCAGCAACAGCGCGCCTATGCCACTGGCAACCACTAAGTTGAGCGTTAGAAACCCGATGCATATACCGGTAATGTGCGGCATGGTACGGCGCAACCCGAAGTTCATGCCGGAGGCCGTTACCATTAATACATTGGGCCCCGGTGTTATCGTTGTACTGAAGGTGTAAATCGCGATCGGAAGTAAAAACCCGAGGGTTAAAGCGTCCATTTAGTCAGGCCTCTCAGGCTGCAACGTCAGCCCCGGTTTAAGAAGGGTCAGTCGACCAATTCGATATTGATCCGTTTGTTTTGCTTGCCTTTGCTTTTGATACTGGGAATTCGCACCTTCCCTATTTCAGCAATGTTATTCACGTGAGTACCACCACAGGGCTGATAATCCAAGCCTTCAACCCGCACCATCCGAATGGCACCGTGTCCACGCGGTGGTTGCACACTCATGGTCCGCACCAGCTCCGGCTGTTCATCCAGAATCGATTCAGGTAACCACTCGGTCGATACCAAAGCCCCCTCGGCAATGGTGGCGTTCAACCGTGCTTCCAATTCGGCTTTGTCGAGTGGTTCCGACAGATCAAATTCAGCCCGGCTCAGGTCGGTACCAACATTACCGCCGGTAACCGGGTCTTTGATCAGGTAGCACAGCAAATGCAGGCAACTGTGCATGCGCATGTGACGATGGCGGCGTGCCCAGTTCAGGGTGATCGTTACCCCATCGCCTTCGCTAAGACCAAGCCCTTCGCACGCGGCTTCATCCAAAAAATGTTCAATGGCTGACCGGTCCGGACTGTAGCGAGTGTCAACAATGGCAATGCGCTGATCACCGACGATCAGTTCGCCGCTATCGCCCGGCTGACCACCGCCATGCGGATAAAAAATCGTATCGGTCAACACCAGCCGGTTGCCCTCGAGGCGAACCACCTGGGTATCAAGTTCGGTTTGATAGGCATCCTGATAGAAACGATAAGGGTTCATAAACCTTCCTTTGTATCGATACAATATTTTTTTGAATATCCTAAATCAGACGCAAAGATCAATCATGCTAACTCTAGTTTCGGAGTTCGCGATGGGTAAGCGCCGGGTGGTGGGGCTGCTTCTGTGGGGGTATCTGAGGCATGGATGCCGAAGTTAAGCTTACATGGATGTATTTACAGCGACCCCACAGAAGTAGCCCCACCACCCGGTGCGGACTCATGCCAATACACCTGATTCGAACTCCGAAACTTGGAATGCCGGATATAAGCATCAATGACACATTGGATCTGTATTTGTGTTCGACAAAAGCAAACAATTGCAGTGTAATACGACGACAATTCACTGCAAGCAGTTCTTTGTCACCATGACAATCCTAACACTGACCGGTCAAACCGGCCCCAAATACAAGGCGCTGGCCAACAGCATCGAACGCGCCGTTCACGATGGCGAACTCAAGCCCGGCGACCGTCTGCCAACGCACCGGCAGCTGGCCGAAGAGCTGGGTGTTACTGTTGGCACCGTCACCCGCGCCTATGCCGAGGCGGAGCGTCGCCGGTTGATCGAAGCCCGGGTCGGCAGCGGCACCTTCATTCGCGGTTTGAACCCCGGCACCGCCAGCTTCAAAGTCACCGATTCAACCGTCGACACCGGTATCGATCTGGGTTTTAGCATTGCACTGGAAATGGATCAGTCTGAACAACTTACCCGCACCCTGGCAACGCTGCAGCACTCTGATGTATTGCCTCACCTGTTGCGCTACCAGTCTGAATTTGGCCTTGCGCATCACCGTGAAGCAGGCCGTCGCTGGCTGCTAAAAACCGGCCTCGGCGACTTCAACAGTGACGATTTACTGGTCACCCTGGGCGGCCAACACGGGTTCTACGTTGCGCTCAATGCCCTGCTGCAACCCGGCGATGGCCTGGCCTGTGAGGGGCTGACCTATCCGGGGCTGGTCGCAGCGGCAACGCAGCAGAACCTGCGACTGATGCCGCTGGCGATCGACGACCAGGGCTTGACGCCCGACGCACTGGAAAGCCAGTGCCAGCGCCACCCGCCACGGGTGCTGTACCTGATGACCCGGATGCAGAACCCAACCGGCGGTTCAATGTCGCAACAGCGAATTGATGAGCTGGCGCTCCTTTGCCGACAGTACCAAATCACCGTTGTTGAAGACGACGTACAGGGTTGCCTGGGCGATCCGGCCCAGCCTTCCTTTAGCCTGCGCCACCCGGACATCACCGTTACCATCGCCAGCCTGTCCAAGGCGTTGTGCGGTGGCTTGCACGTCGGTTTTATGCGCGCCCCCGAAGAATGGGTGAATGCCATCGGCGCGGCTTTTCGCGCCACCTGCTGGATGGCCATTCCGCTGACCACAGAAGTTGCCTGCGACTGGCTGAACAACGGCTATGCCGATCAACTGCTGGCCCGTCAGCAGGCCGAGATCGACTGGCGCCAAAACGCAGTCTGCGAACGGTTGAAACAATCAGGGCTCACCCCGCGCGGCGGCGGCTTCAACGTCTGGCTGGACTTACCCGCACCCTGGCGCGCGGTCAACCTGGTTGCGCGCGCGGCCGAGCATCGCATTCAACTGAAACCGGCCGAAGTGTTTGCGGCGGGGCAATTCGCTGCCCCCCAGGCAGTACGCATCTGCATCGGTGGCCGGCTAAAACGCGATACGCTGCTCAGCGCCATCGACACCCTGATCGACCTGATCCAGAGCCCTGGCAACGCCCAGGATTCACTGACCAACATTTGAGGCAACTATGATATCCGCAACGCGCAGCGGCGCTTTTTACGCACTGACCGCCTACATTCTGTGGTCAGTAGCCCCCATCTATTTCAAAGTTATGGGCGACGTCGCAGCAGCGGAACTGTTGTCGCACCGCATCATCTGGTCGTTTCTGTTAACACTGGGTTTGATATTCCTGTTTCGCAAACGCGATGCGCTGATGACCGCGCTGCGCTCATCACGAACCCGCTGGAATTTGCTCGCCTCGACGATACTGATCGGGTTTAACTGGGGGTTGTTCATCTGGGCGGTGCAAAGCAATTACATGCTCAGCGCCAGCCTCGGTTATTACATCAACCCGCTGATGAACATTCTGCTCGGCATGATCTTTTTCCGGGACCGGCTCGACCGGGTACGCACCATCGCCGCGTTGCTGTGTGTCGCCGCCGTCGCGTTCGAACTGATCCAGTTCGGTCGCCTGCCCTGGGTTGCCTTACTATTGGCCACCAGCTTTGCGCTGTACGGCCTGGTGCGTAAAAAAATTGGCGTCGACAGTTTCACTGGCATGGCACTGGAAACCGGTTTACTGCTGCCCGTTGCCGCCGGCTATTTGTTGTTGACCACCAGCCCGACCAGTAATCTGATCGAAAACACCTGGTCAATCAACCTGCTGCTGTTCGCCGCAGGCCCAGTCACCATGGTGCCGTTAATGTGCTTTGCGGCCGCGGCCAATCGCATCAGTCTGACCGCACTCGGTTTCTTTCAATACATTGCCCCGAGCGGCATGTTTCTGCTGGCGGTGTTCGTTTACGACGAAACCCTGAGCCCGGGCAAGCTGGTTACGTTCGGTTTGATCTGGACAGCCTTGCTGCTATTGACGCTCGACTCGTTGCGTACCCTTGGGCGCAACCAGTCTGCCAAACGCGCCCTCAAAGCATCCAACGCTGCCACCAGTCCCAAATAAACAGCAACGACAAGGCAACAAAAATCACCCCGGCGCCCCGGTCGATCCAGTGGCGCCGGGTTAAAAACCGGCGTTGCAAAACCGGTTGCGACAACACCCAACCAACCAATCCAAACCACAAGCTGGTGACCACAAACACATAGCCAACCAGCGCAGACTGCATCCATCCGTTCAGGCCGTCTACCAACTGCAGCAAGATGGCCGAGAAAAACAGCAGCGCTTTCGGGTTCAGCACATTGGTCAGAAACCCCTGCCAGAAATCACTGCGGTCGCTAACCCTGGCGGAACTGTCGAGCGGTTGCCCCGGCGGTGTCGGTTGCGCACTCAACCCACCCCAACCGAGATACAGCAGATACCCTATCCCCAGCCAGGGAAGCGTCATCGCCAACCAACGGCTCGACTGCACCAGAGCAGACACACCCAGCACAGCAACCAGGGTATGGAGAGTAACCCCCAAACCTATGCCCAGGGCATTCAGCGTGCTGGCACGCTTACCCCGGGTAAGCGCCGATTTAACCACCAGCGCAAAATCCGGCCCCGGGCTAATTACCGCGGCGGTATACACCAATACAAAAGGCCACCAGGCGGGCATAACACTCTCCAACACAATGAGTAAACAACGTTCGAAGACTACCAGAAGCCGGAACAGAATGGCGAGCGAGGCCGGGCATTCGCCAAACTGGGAGCTCGCCCCTTATACTGCGAACAAGACCCTGCAGAGATTCGCGCCATGCATACCCGCCCGATTCAGGACCGCATCGACTGGCTGCTCGACCTGAGCCGCACCCACTCGGAACGCTTTTGCGACCCAGAAAATCACCTGGCGCGACAGCGTTACCAGGCTGAACACAGCACTGAAATCATCGCACTGAAATGCATGGACGGTCGCATCCACCTGCCCCACGCCACCCAAACCCCCCTGGGTATCATTCGCCCGTTTCGCAACCTCGGTGGCATCTTCGACCTGGGCTGGCCTTACTTGGGAGATCTTCTGGCGGATATGGTCAGTGATTCGATTCGTCAGGGTCGCCGCGTACTGGTGATCATCACCTATCACTTTTCCAGAGGCGATACCGCGCGCGGCTGTGCGGGGTTCAATTGCGATCACGAAGCGGCGCTGGCCCACGCGCAAGGCATTAAAGCGCAAGTCGAGGCCATTTTCGGGGCTGGTCATCAAAGCGTTTACCCACTGGTCTGTGGATTCGAGACCGACGAAGATGCCCTCATCCTGCACAACAAGGCAGACAACCGGCTCGACCTCTCAACCCTGGTTTCAGTCCAGCACCCAGACTTGCCCGCCCGTCTGGAGGCCATGTTTACTGATATGCCCGGTCAGGTACGGCATGACCTGATGCCCCTATTGGCGGGCAACATCCGCCATATCGCTGAGATTCGCAGCAGCAACCGTGAACTGGCCGTCGAGCACCGGGAATGGACACTGTGCGTGGGTCGCGGCTTTGATTTTCTGCACGTCCCTAACATCGCGCTGATCATCGGCCCTTTCAGCCCGGATTTATCGCACCCCATTCAAAAGGCGGCGGGCATTATTCAGGGCAATATGGATAAGGGCCGCATCCCCGATGACGGCTTTCTGCTGCTTTCGTCGGCCCCCTATCAGGAACCCGGCCCCGATCGGGCACGCGCTGAAATGAAGGCGCGCTTTATGGCCGACTTTACCGCAACCGTGATTCGGGATTGCCAGCCACAGCTGGCAGAAAAGATGATCAGCCGTACCGCCATTCTGAACTGGCCAACCCGACGGCTTGAAGTATTTGAATAAGCCGCACCCGGCACAGTGACAGTTTGGCTAGTCTGTATCACGGGCCAGCTTGCTGGCAAAATCCGCAGCCGGCATCGGGTGACCCAGGAAATAACCCTGACCAAAATTGCACTGCAATCGGGTCAGTGTTTGTTGCTGTGCCCGTGTCTCCAACCCTTCGGCAACACTCTGTATTCCCAGGCTGGACGCCAGTTGAATGATGCTGGTTACAATGTCCATCGCACTGGGGTGCTCATCAATGGCGCTGATGAAAGAGCGGTCAATTTTCAGCTGATCGACCGGAAAGCGATGCAGGTAAGACAAGGATGAATAGCCGGTTCCAAAATCGTCCAGTGACAACTGCACGCCCAGCCGCTTGAGCTGATGCATGATGGCAATAATGCTGTCGGAATGATGCAGCAAGACCGTCTCGGTGAATTCCAGCAACAACTGATCGGCCACCAGGCCCGAGTTAGCCAGAGCCGTTTTCACCGATTGCAGTACATTGCCCCGGTAGAACTGGTCTGCCGCCAGGTTCACCGAAACCCGACACGGCAAGCCCTGCTGATGCCAGTTCGCCGCTTCAGCGCAGGCCGTTTGCAACACCCAGTGACCCACTTCCACCATCAGCCCATGTTCTTCGAGCAGGTACATGAACTCGCCGGGCGCCAGAACACCACGGTCGGGATGGTTCCAGCGCAGCAAGGCCTCGGCACCGGTCAGGCGGTTATCCGAAAGACGATACAAGGGCTGATAATACAACTCGAATTCATTGTTGCGTATGGCATGCTGCAACTGGGACAACAACACCAGGTGTTCATGGGCTGCCTGGTTCAGTTCATGCGTAAAATAGCAGTACTGGCCCCGCCCGCTCTTTTTCGCCGAATACATGGCGGTGTCGGCGGTACGCAACAAATCGTGAGCGCTGTCACCGTCTTCCGGGTAGAGGCTGATGCCAATGCTGGCGCCCAGCTTGAGCGGTTGATTCCTGACGAAAAACGGGGCTTCCAGCTCATGCATCACCTTGGCAGCCACTGTTGATGCGATTGTGTCAAAACCGATATCGGGCAAACAGATAACAAACTCATCACCCCCCAGGCGGGCGATGGTATCGCTGCTGCGAACACAGCGCTGAAGCCGCACGGCTACTTCCCTAAGCAAAACATCACCGGTTTGATGACCCAGGGAGTCGTTCACGTGTTTAAACCGGTCGAGGTCGATCATCAACACCGCGGTTCGAGACTGCCGACGCCTCGCCAATTCGATGGCCCCGTCAACGCGATCCTGCAACAGCGACCGGTTAGGCAATCCAGTCAGCTCATCGTGATGCGCCATGTACTGAATCCGAGCTTCGGCCCGGGCCCGATCAATCGCAATGCCGGCCAGATGAACGGCCGACGCAATGAGTACCCGCTGTTCTTCGCCGGGGCCTCTCACATCGCGGTAATAAATGGCAAAGGACCCCAACACCTGGTTTGACTGAGTAGTGATGGGGGTGGACCAGCATGCTTTAAGCCCGGCGCCAAGTGCCAGCTCACGATAGTCATCCCAGAGCGGGTCGGTCGCGATGTCAGTGACTTCAATCGTCTGGTTCAAATACATGGCGGTACCGCAGGAACCCGCCCTGGGTCCAATAGCGGCACCAATCAGCGCGCGGCAGTATTCTTCCGGCAAACTCGGCGCAATACTTTGTCCTATGGATTGACCACTGTCATCAAGGAGCACGATCGACGCCAGCCCAACATGCCCCTGAGCTTCCACCCAATGCGCCAATTGACGCAAAATGGATTCCAGCGGCGCGTGGGCGGCAATCAGTTCCAGAACGTCATACTGACCGGTGCGCAAAGCCTCTGCCCGCTTGCGCTGATCAATCTCCTCTTTTAAGTCCCGTGTCAGCCGGTAGAGGTTCTCGGTGATGTGCTCGTTGTATTCCAGCGCTCGCGCCAGTTCCTGGGTACGCTGCTGCACCGTTGCTTCCAGTGTCAGCGCCGTCTGAAACAGCCCAAAATCAGATCCCTGTTGCGACATGCTGCGTTCGGATCGGTCCATCAGGGCGTCGATGATTTTGTGGAGCCGGCGAATCTCAGCGTCTGGCCCTGGCTCATCGGCCTCTGTTGCATGACCCGCCGGCGACCTGGGCTTCATGGTTGCGCCTCCTCCGGATACCCAATCGCCAGACCGGTAAAGGTCTGGTTTACGTGCACACCGCCGAACTGCTCGCCATAGGAATTGAAGCCAAGGGTATTGCAGGCCTGCGTCAGGGCACTCGCCCGGGCAGTATCGTCGTTTTGCCCCATCTCGAGCTTGCGCAGCACACAATCAAACGCCAGCAACACTTGCGGCGAACCCAGGCTCTGCCGCACAGATTCCAGAGAGAGTCGCAGGTTTTCAATCAGATCCACGCCCCGGGCAACCCGGAACACCAGGCCAGCTTCAATGGCGCAGTAAAAGCTCAGGCTGCCATCCGGGTTAGCCTGCCGAATGGACCGCACGTACTCCTTGCCTTCGATCATCACCACCACCGGTGACGCTGCAAACCGCATCAGGTTCAGATCATCCACATCAACACCGGTCAGGCGTGCGTATTCGGCGGCAGCGGGCAATCCGTTGATTTCAGTGACCAGCCGCCGCTCCGGGTCTGCAGCCGTGATCACCAGTCGCTGATCGGTCGCAACAAAGTGCTGGGACTTCACCAGCGCAATGGAACATTGGGTCGACATCAGCAACATCAGCGCGCTGTTGGTATGAAACTGGCCCTGATGAAACACCCAGGTATCCTCGAACACCAGGTCATCACCTGTCGACCCTCCCACAATGGGAATGGTGGGTAAGCTATTAAAGAGCGTTCGGGTTACCGCGTCTTCGCGCTGGGAGACGCCATCGATCAGTAACATGGCAAAGGTATTGGGTAACTCGCCTTTTTGGTTCTCATGGCGCAGCACCAGACTGTGAGCAAAGGTTTGCAAGCGGCCGACTTCTGCTAACTTCAGACTGTCGAGCCGCGCCACGGAGGCCACAAAATGATCGGCCGGGAAGCTGGCCCCGCTGATACTGTGATCACAATACCCTTCAGGCCCTATTTCTCCGGCGGTGGTACAGCCAATGACTGGGGTGTCACTAAACAGCTGATTAATCGTATTGGCCAGAATAGCCAGGTCATAGCGACTCGAACAAAAAAAGATCACCAGACTGGCGTTAGGCTGACTGATTTGCTGGTGCAAGTCCCGAACGGCCGCTTCGGGATCGGACAGAGTGGATTGGCCAAGCTTCACACAACGCGTCAATTGAAACCCTCCGATCACAGGCGCACGTCCAACCCGGACGACTAAGAACTTGCCATCGCCAAAGCCTAGTCCAGAAGCGGCTGCTCAGCCAGACAACCATAAAGGTCGCGCATTCACAAAGTGACGGCGTGCTGCTGATAACTGCTGTGAGCGCAGCTCAGTAGACTGCGTGCATCGCCTGGTTTGACCACCAGGCCAACCCCTTTACTCGCTGGAGACTTAGATGAAGATCGACGCGTTTTTTGACAACCTGTGGCAGGACTACATCAACATGACCCCCCAGGCAGAGGCCATTGCCAATGCCCTCATCGCCCGGGGTGAGGTGGTTCAGAACGACCACGTTGCCTTTCGCACCTTCAATATAGGCCCCATCCAGCTGAAACACCTCGAGCCCTTTATTCTCGACATGGGCTACAGCCGGTATGAACCCTACCACTTCCCCTCGAAGAAGCTCGATGCGTTCGGATACATTCCGCCGAGCCCGGACATGCCGCGCATCTTTCTCAGTGAGCTGCGCGTTGAAGAGCTGACCGACACCGCCCAGACCCTCGTTCGTCGCCTGGTCGACCAGATCAACCCGGATGACGTGGCTGATGCGTCCATCTTCTGGCGTGGGCCGCTGTGGCAAACACCGTCTTATGAGGACTACGAGCAGCTGGCCAGTGAATCTGAATACGCCGCCTGGCTGAGCGTGATTGGCCTGCGCTGTAACCACTTCACCATCAATGTGAATGCCCTCAATGGCATAAACGACATTGAACAGATGAACCAGATGATTGAAGAACTGGGGTTCAGCATCAACGACGCTGGCGGACGAGTTAAGGGGTCACCTGCGGTGCTCCTGGAACAGGGTTCAACCAAAGCCAGCGTACAGCCTTTTACCTTTGCCGATGGCAAGCAACACGACGTAACCACCTGCTACTACGAATTTGCCAAGCGCTACCATGACGACGAAGGCAACCTCTACCAGGGTTTTGTAGCGGCCAGTGCCGACAAGATTTTCGAATCGACCGACATGCGCAAAGACGCCTGACACAGACTGTCTTTCCGGTGGCCTGACCGCACTTGCGGGCCACCGCTTCCTCCCGTCACTTTCGGGCCTGGGATCTTGGTGCTAGACTGCTTGGGTTGTTGACAGGTTCAGCATTTACTCAAACAGGTCAGGTACAGGGATGAAAGGTTCAACACTGTTTACACTCACTGTGGTCACACTTGCCATTACGGCTCTGTATATGGCGCTTGGGCAGCCTGAGGTAACACCCGGTTACTTCATGAGAAACCCGGTCAGTGCCGACGCTAACGGCCAACACCCGCTGACCTGGATCGACCAGATTCAACAGACCCTGGCTTCCTGGTTGTAAGCCCGCCTGTCTCGCTTACCGTTCGGGCGGTGTCGCCTTGGTTAGCGCCTGATATTCCGTAATTGATCTGGTCCCCCTTATGCCCCCACTGATTCGCTCAAACCCGCTCGTCTGGCTGGACATTCCCGTTGTGGACCTCGACCGGGCCATCGCCTTTTACCAGCCCGTGCTCGACTGGACGCTCGACGATCAGCGACCACAGGCCGATATGGCGGTTTTCCGGCATGGCCGGGGTGAGGTTGCCATAGCGCTCATTTTGCAATCGTCAGCGCCGGGCGGGCTGGGCCCACTGCCCTACCTTAACTGCCATGGGCGGCTGAAACTGGCGATGGAGCAGGTTGAACCGCGGGGCGGCATCATCGAACAACCCATCCATTCCCTGGCGCCCTTTGGTTTTCGTGCTGTCATTCGTGACAGCGAAGGCAATCGGGTGGCCCTGCATAGCATGGGAATGAACGATTAATGTGTCTTTGCGTAGTGAATTACCGACCCGAGCACGACTGGCCTCTGTTACTGACCGCCAACCGAGATGAATTTCTGGACCGGCCAGCCGAAGCCATGCACTGGTGGGAGCAGCCATCCGTATCGCACGATACGCCTATCCTGGGCGGTCGGGACCTCAAAGCCGGAGGCACCTGGCTGGCAGTAGACGCCAAAGGCCGAATCGCCATGCTGACCAACATCCGCCCGGGGTATCTGGGTAGGTCGGGCCAGCGCAGCCGGGGCGAACTGCCGCTGGCGTTTTTGCGGCAATCGCACGACATCCGCACCTTTCACCGGTCCCTGCTTCCCGAGATCGATCAGTACGCTGGTTTCAACCTGGTGTTATTTGATGCAACCGGCCTGTTTTGGTTCAGTTCCGACCACCCCAAGGGTCAATGGCTGACGCCGGGCATTCACGGGCTCAGCAACGATGCCCTGAACACGCCCTGGCCCAAAGTTGAGTTGGCCCGCGCACAGATGGCTGCGCACCATGCCCGGCTGGAGGTCATGCCGTGGCAACCGGCCGACCTGGCTAATTTGCCGATACTGGCGGATCCGCAGACCCAGCCCGATGAACAATTGCCGGATACCGGCGTTCCCAAAGACTGGGAACGCACCCTGTCTGCCCAGACCATCGCCTCGGAGCGTTATGCCAGCCGGTGCCGCACCTGGATTGCCCTGCATCGCAGCGGCCAGCTACAGGTCAGCGAAGCACAACTGAGCCCGGAAGGCGCCATCGATGAACCCCGGTTGTTTTCCTGGCTGGTTTAGTACACAACGCTACAGTCGGCGATGCTCCTGCGTCGGCATTTTCAGCCGCACGGACTCAACCCGCTCAAGGTCGGTCGTCAGGGTAACCCCCTGCTCGCCTTCACCGATACTGTCAACTTCCCCCCAGGGGTCGACCATCAGGCTATGGCCCCAGGTGTGGCGTTTTTCATCGTGTTTTCCACCCTGATTGGCGGCGACCAGATAACACGCATTCTCGATAGCCCGGGCGCGGCATAGCACCTCCCAGTGCGCTTGCCCGGTAGACCAGGTGAAGGCCGAAGGCACCACAAACGTATCCACCCCCCGGTTGCGTTGCAGCCGGTATAACTCGGGGAAGCGCAGGTCGTAACACACACTCAGGCCCCAGTGCCCCCAGGGGGTTTCCAGGGTAACGACCTCACTGCCGGGCTGGTAGTGGTCGGATTCACGATAGCGGCCCTGAGCATCACCCACGGCGGCATCAAAGAGGTGGATTTTATCGTAGTGGGCCCGCAACTCGCCCTGATCATCGAGCACATGCATGCGCGCCCGGGGTTTGGCCTCGTTCGGGGCGTAGACCGGCAGTGTTCCGGCCACAATCCAGACTTTGTAGCGGCGCGCGGCATCGCGCAGGTGCTGCCCAACCGGCCCGGTAAACTCTCCCTCACTGGCGGCCAGTTCCTTCGCGACACCGCCGCCGAACACCGCAAACATTTCAGGCAGTTGCACGGCATCGGCACCTGTCTCGGCGGCCGCTGCCAAATGCCGGTCAACCGTATCGAGATTTTCCTGCAGGTACCGCGAACTGATCATCTGGGCCAGATACCATTTCATGCGTCGCTCTCCTGGTTGGGTTCACACCAACGCGCAGCCTTCAGGGTGAACCCGGACTGCCCGGGTTCGTGGGCACCACATTACGCAACCGGTCGCCAACACTGGGGTTCAATGAGCTGCCGCTGTTGTTATCAAACACACGATAAAAGCGCAGCTCAGGCTCCTCAAGCGAACCGGTCACGTGCATGCGGGCTGAACTCAGACGTTCCAGTTCGTTGTTAAACACGCGTTCGGTCACGTAAATGGCCGCCGCCGCCTGAGGCGTCACCCCGGCCAACAGGGCGACCAGCGGAAAGGTACTCGACAGCGGGACGGTCATCACCATATCAACATCGAGCACATCCCGCACCAGATCGGCATCGCCACTGAAACGGAACTTGGTCGAGGGCCCGTCAATCAGCAGCCGGTCGCCTACCCGGGCAAAGCCCCGGTCAAACAACAATTCGCCTTCGATCACATCGTAGCTGATGCCGTCGCGAATCAGGTCGGAAAAATCGAGGGCGAGACGGCGCAGCACCCGGGTAAAGTTGAGCAACCCCACCAGTTTCACGCCTTCGTATTCATCCAGCTCCAGTATCGAGCCATTGGTCAGGCGCAGCTCGATGCGACCGCGCAAGCGCTCATAGTCGAAATAAGCGGGCGTGCCTGGCCATTCAAAATCCAGATCAAACTGGCCGGAGCGGCTTTCGAGTACCGGGGCGTAATCCCAGCTTTGCAATACGCTCAGGATGTTCCCGGTCCTGACCTGCCCCTTGAACGCCGTGCGATGTTCGTTATTGAGATAGCGCCAGGTCAGCTCACCATCCAGACGAGCCTCGGGCATTTCGACTCTCAGGTTGCGCAAAACGGCGCTGTCGCCGTCACGACGAATCTCCGCCCGCCAACTGCCCATATCGCGACCGTCGATCGACAGCCGGGCGATCTGTATATTCGCATCCGGCAGCTCATCCGGCCGCAGCATGGCCATCGGGTCTGGTGCGGATGCATCGTCAGCTTCCGCTCTTGTCGTGTCGGCAGGTTGCTGCGTCCGGTTGATGTTCACAAAATCAAAGTCAGCGAAATGCGGATCGCCGTTGAACGGGATCAACACCCGGCCACTGAGCTCCCGGGCTTCCAGCGTTGCCAGCCAGCCTTCATCACTACTGAGTATCTGAATGCGGGGTTGAGTCCAGTTCAACCCTTGACCGCGCCACAGTGCACCGCGCAAATTCACTTCGCGAATCGGTTGCGCACTCGCCTCTGCACCGAGCGCCACCAGGGGAGACCCGGCCTCCCGATAAACGTCACTGACAGCTTGCAAGGCGTCGCGCCATTGATCGATGTCCGCCTCGGGCAGAAGTGCATCGACATAAATCCCGCTTTGAATCCGCCGCTCCAGCGGCGTGTTCAGGGCCACGGTTCCCGCCTCAAGCTGGCTATCAGGTGAGACGTCGAATGCCCATTGCACCACCTCGTTGTAATGACCGGAGATACCCAGCCCTTCGCCATCGGTAAACACCAGGTCCAGCGCGAGCGGTCGGGCCGCCTCTGCTGTTTTACCCAGAGCCGCCGGAAACGCCAGTGGCAGGTTGACCAGATCCGACGTCAGGGCAATGCGGGTCTGGCCAGGCAGAAAGTCCAGCTGTGCATCGGTGGCAATGCGGTACGGCTGGCCTGCCAGCCAGGGGTCTTCAAGCCATCGGCCCCAGGCATCCAGCGGCGTTTCACCGGAAACCGCGAGACTGACCCGGGCATTAGCCCCGGTCAGATCGGACGTCAGTTGTGCCCGATGCCGGGCGCCGAACAGTTCACCATCCAGGCGGTTCGAGTAGAGCCCTCGCTGGCTGTTGTAGCCAATGTCACCATTGAGCGCCGACAGAGTCAGATCCAGGTCGGTCAGTTCAAGCGCGCCATTGCTGAGCTGACTGGTCAGCGCAATACCCAGCGGCGCGTCGCTCAACGGCACTCTGAGTTCCAGGTCAGCTTGGGTATCACCGGTGAGTGTCCAGTCACTGACAACATCGGCCGCCAGAAACTCGAGCGGCCCGTCCTGCTGAAACAGCGCCAGGGCGTCGCCCGCGTCTGAACTCACATCGAGGTCGATTAGCAGTTGCCGCTCGGCAAATGGCAAGTGCAATTGGCCGCTGTCGAGCGTTATCCCGGCCAGGGTGCCCTGTTGCGCTTCAACGCGCAGGTCATCGAGGGTTAGCCGAACCTGTCCAGCCCCCCCGGAAATAGCTGGCCAGGCGTCATTGAAGCGGACCACGGCCTCGTCGAAATCCGTCACCAGGGCGAGCCCGCTGTCGGTCATCTGCCCCTTGCGAAAGCCAGCGACAAAGGAGAAATCCAGATCCGAAAACCGGCCCGATTGAATGTTATCGACGATCCAGGGTTTGACCGGGTCGGGTAAACGGTTATCCGGCGTCAGCCGCTTGGCCCAGCTGGCATTGGTTGCGTCGGTCGCCACCGCCAGCCGGAACCCGATTTCGCGCTGAGCGGACGCCAGGTCGCCGCCATTGACTAGATCAACCCGCCAGTGACCGGTTAGCGGTTGAGCCGACTCCCCCTGGGTTTGTTGCGTTGCATCGGGGGCAATGGCCGCTCGATGCTGCCCTTCCAGTTGCACACCCGCACCGGCCGACCATCGAGCATCCAATATCCCCTCGATTCGCTCGAACAGGAACGGCTGGTCATAAATAGCGGGCAACTGGAAGTCGACGCCGCTGTTGTTGAACGTCAGCCGCGCCCGTGACCCTTCGGCCCGCAGCTCACCATTGATACCGCTCAGACCCGGGATACCCGAGTAAGGTTGCATGCGTACATCCCTGACACTCGCCGTCATACGCAATGAATCGTGCTGACCGATGCGGTAAGACACCTTGCCCTGGTCAATACTGGCTTGTGGAAAGGCCTGCTCCCAGTAACCACTGCCATCATTGACCGCCAGAAAGGCGCTGATCGGCGCAAGGGGCAATTGATCCCACTGTATCTGCCACTGAGTTTGACGCAGGCTGGCCCGGGCCACGAACTCACCCTGAACCTCGGGCTCATCAGCGGCGGACCGCTCCAGGTCATGGGAAAAATGGTGCAACCAGACATCCACCCCTCCGGTACTTCGCTCGGCAAACAGCTCCATATCCAGATTGCGCAGGGCCATGGCACTGCGGCGGCCGCTGAGACGGGTCGCCGGGCTTTGCAGGCGGGCCTGGATCGATTGCCATTGATCGCGGGTCAGGCTCACCCAGTACTCGCCCGCTACAGCGGCCTGGCGCACATCCGGCAGCCATTCTTGCAGCCAGGGTGCCATATCGAAAGCCCCGTGCCGGGCATACAGATCCACCTCGTATTGATCGTCGCGCCGGCTGCTTTCCAGTTGCAACTCAATGGGCACCGACAGGCCATCGTAATTGACACTGGCTTCAGCACGCATCCAGTTGTCGTCACCCGACCCGGTCAGTTGCGCTGACTCCATTGCAACGGTCATCCCCGGCAACAGCAGCGGCTCAATGTGCAAGGCCATATCGGTAAAGCGTACTTCACGTTGCTGGCGGATCAGCGCGATAACCCGCTCCAGCGACATATCCGGTGTGTTGGTTGCACCGGACCCCGCGTTTACGCCAGCAAAGCTCCAGCCTGCATCGGTTTGCTCCAGATTGGCTTCAAACCCGGTCAGCTCAAACCGCTTGAACACCGGAGACAGCGTTATCAGCGACTGCATCAGCGCCGGTTCCAACAGCATTCGGTCGACACTGAGGGTCGAGCTGATGTGCACATCTTCGGCAATCAGGATGGGGTTAAACTGACGCCACTCTCCGGTGAGACTGCCAATGGAGACCGAGGCATTGAGACGGTCGCTGAGCAACAACGCCAGTTCGGCGTTATAGCGTTCGACGTGCGGGAAGAACTGCCGGCCAAGCGCGAGATAGGCGGCCACCAACAGTATCCAGAACGCGCCAATCTTGAGCAACACCGTGCCCAGGGCTTTCAGAATGCGATAACGGGCCATAAGTCAATATGTCAGCGTAAAGGCAGTGGTACCGCCATTACTGTCAAAGCCGGTGAATGGGGTCAAACCGAACGTCTGCCTACTGCAAAATGACATCAAATTGTTCCTGGCTGTACATGGGCTCAACCTGAAACCGAATCGGTTTGCCGATAAACTCCTCAAGGTCGGCCAGATTGGAGGATTCTTCATCCAGCAGACGGTCGACGACTTCCTGCGATGCCAGCACCAGATACTGGTCGTTGTTGTAGGCACGCTCTTCGCGCAGTATTTCCCGAAACACTTCATAGCAGACGGTTTGGGGCGTTTTAACACGACCGCGACCGTTACAGACCGCACAGGTCTCCGTCATCATGTGTTCCAGGCTTTCGCGGGTTCGTTTGCGCGTCATCTCCACCAGCCCGAGGTCGGACACGCCAGTCAGCTTGCTTTTCGCATGGTCTTTTTCCAGGTACTTCTCCAGCATGCGCAACACCTGGCGCTGATGCTCGGGGTCGTCCATGTCGATAAAATCGATGATGATGATACCGCCCAGGTTACGCAGGCGCAGTTGGCGCACGATGGTGGTCACGGCTTCCAGATTGGTCTTGAAGATCGTCTCTTCCAGATTACGATGCCCGACAAAGGCACCCGTGTTGACGTCAACCGTGGTCATCGCTTCGGTCTGGTCAATGATCAGGTAACCGCCCGACTTCAGTTCGACCTTGCGCCCCAGCGCCCGACGAATTTCATCTTCGACCGCAAACAGATCGAAAATCGGCCGCTCACCCGGGTAATACTCAAACACGGGCTCCACTTCGGGCGTGTACTTGCGCACGAAGTCGATTACTTTGGTGTAGGTTTCTTTCGAGTCTATGCGTATTTTTTCGACGTCGGCACGCACCAGATCCCGGGCTACGCGCAGATACAGCGGCAGGTCTTCGTAAATGGTGGCCGGCCCCGGGGTCTCCACAATGCGCTCGCCCAGCACCCGGAACACACGCTTCAAATAGTTCAGATCCGACTGGATTTCAGCCTCGCCAATGCCTTCCGCGGCGGTTCGGAGAATGTACCCACCCTTTTCGATGCCTTCATCCGCTTTCACCTTCACCACCAGAGCGCGCAGGCGTTCACGCTCCTCTTCGCCGTCAATGCGCTGGGAAACCCCAATGTGGTTGGAGTCTGGCATGTACACCAGGTAGCGCGAGGGGATCGATAAATGGGTCGTCAACCGAGCACCTTTGGTGCCGATGGGGTCTTTAATGACTTGCACCGTGATCGATTCACCCTCACGGACCAGAGCCTGAATGGACTTTTGCGCTTCACCTTCCCGTTTGGGCTGGTCAAAGTCCGAGGCGTGAATGAACGCCGCCCGCTCCAGACCAATATCAACAAAGGCCGCCTGCATGCCCGGCAAGACCCGAACCACCTTGCCCCGGTAAATGTTGCCGACGATACCGCGCGTTTGCTCCCGCTCGATGAATATCTCCTGGACGGCGCCGTTTTCAACAACAGCCACCCGGGTCTCCATCGGCGTTACGTTTACCAATATTTCTGAATTCATAACTGAGCCTGTTCGTACCTGTCGATTCAAGCGCTGGCGCACTGCTAATACCCCAGGCTCACACTGTCTGGCCGCTCTACTGTAACCATCACCCGATCAGATTGACACCAGGGCTCCATCCCAGACCGTCACACCACGCCGGGTCAGCAACTGGGCCGTTTCGCGCAGTGGTAGACCTACAATAGCAGAATAGCTGCCTTCAATCCGTTTGATAAACACCGAGGCCAGCCCCTGTACCGCATAGCCTCCGGCTTTATCACAGGGTTCCTGGGTATCCCAGTAGGCGCGGGCCTGTTCCGGCATCAGCTCGGCAAAAACCACCCTGGAGGTCACCACCTCAACGTCCACCTGATCGTGGCTGGCCAACGCAACTGCAGTCATCACATCGTGCGCCCGACCAGACAACCGTTCCATCATGTCGAGAAAATCGTCCCGGTCGCGCGGTTTGCCGAGAATATCCCGGTCGACGACAACGGCGGTATCGGAGCCCAGCACCAGGGCACCGGATTCGCCCCTTTCTGCAACAACCGCCAACCCGGCGGCCGCCTTTTCGCGGGCCAGCCGGCTGACGTAATCGGCTGCACTTTCCAGCGACTGCATGCGCTCATCAATGTCGATAGGCAAAATGGAAAACTCAACCCCCAGCCCGCTCAGTAATTCACGTCGGCGGGGGGATTGTGAAGCCAGGTACAGGGACATGAAGACTCCTTCCAATAAAAACGAGGTCAAAAATCGACCGGCCGATCAAAGCGTGCAGCGACGGCGCACAGCGCACAGCGCAAGCATCAACACCTACTGAACCCGGAAGCGCAATTGCAACGCCCGCAAAATGACGTAAACCCAGGGCCACAGCAAGGCACTGACCAGCGATGGCAGCAAATGCATCTCGCCGGTGATGCCCGACCCCAGAAAATCACGACACCACTGCACCAGCAACTGACTGACCGCAATGATCAGAAACACGACCAGTGCCTGCTGTAAGATCGGATACATGCGCAGCCGTTGATGCAACAGCAGCACCAGATACACCAGCCCGCTGTACGACAGAGCAAACACCCCAAGATAGGTACCCAACACCACGTCTTGCAACAAGCCCACGCAAAAGCCAACGGTAATGCCAACCCGGTCGGGCAACACCAGAACCCAGAAAATAAGAAACAAACCAACCCAGTCGGGTCTGGCCAGCGCAATCATCTGTGGCAGCGGAACCGCGGCAAGCAAATAAGCGATAAAGAAACTGAGGGCGATCACCCACAAGCCCTTGGCGGGTTTGGTTTTCATTCCGACTCCCGCTTGAAGATGAGCAGTAAATTTCGACTGCGTGACAATTCAGCCAGCGGTTTGGCGCGAATGGTCGCAAAAGGCTCGCCGGTATCGTATTCGATGGCCTGAACTTCAGCGACCGGGTAGCCTTCCGGGAATCGCCCGGCCAAACCGGAGGTGATCAGCAGGTCTCCAATCTGTACATCGGCCGTGCTGGGTACAAACTCCATTTCCAGCACGTTCAGATCACCGGTTCCCACCACAATGCTGCGCATGCCGTTGCGGTTAATTTGCACCGGAACCGCATGGTTGGCATCCGCCACCATCAAAACCCGGGAAGTAAGGGAGTTGACCTGAATCACCTGGCCAAACAACCCGGTGGCGTCGAGCACTGCCTGGCCTACATAAACACCATCCTGGGCGCCGCGGTTAATGATCACCTGATGAGTGAACGGATCCGGGTCGACACTGAGCATTTCGGCGGTCAGATAGTCGGCCTCGAAGCGCGGAGTCGCATCCAGCAAACGACGCAAACGCTCGTTTTCAGCTTCAAGCACGGCCAGCCGCTGCGCCTGCTGCCGGAGCACGAGCACCTGATTGTTCAGTGAACGGTTATCTTCGATCAGCTCATCTCGCTCGGCGAAAGTGCGGCTCGACCACTCCACCATATCGGTGGGCAGGCTGATCAGGGATTGTACGGGAGATACCAGATAAGACAGGGTCTGTCGCAGATAATCGACCTGGGTGTAGCGGGCATCCAGAGCCATCAGCGCGACAGAGACCACCACAGCTACCAATAGACGATAACCGTGCTGTGGGCCGGCAGAAAACAGCGCTTTGATGACAGACTCTCCTATGAAATTCGGGTCGCACGAACAGTGCAGTCAGGCCGGTTTCAGGCCGGCACTGACTGCAGGCGACCATTATTCACTGAAAAAGTCGAACACACGTTCATCCATCATTTCCAGTGCACGGCCGCCACCGCGGGCCACGCAGGTCAGCGGATCGTCAGCCACCAGCACCGGCAAGCCGGTTTCTTCGCTCAACAGCTTGTCGATATCCCGCAACAGGGCACCACCACCGGTGAGCACAAGACCGCGCTCGGCGATGTCGGAGGCCAGCTCGGGTGGTGTTTGTTCCAGCGCGCTTTTCACCGCCTGAACGATCGCGGAGAGACTTTCCTGCAAGGCTTCGAGCACTTCATTGGAATTCAGGGTAAAGCTGCGCGGAATGCCTTCGGCCAGGTTGCGACCACGCACATCGATCTCGCGAATCTCAGTTCCCGGGTAGGCACAGCCAATTTCGATCTTGATGCGTTCGGCCGTCGCTTCACCAATCAGTGAGCCGTAATTGCGACGGATATAGGCCACAATGGCTTCATCGAACCGGTCACCACCGACACGAACGGATTCGGCATAGACCACACCATTGAGAGAAATAACAGCAATTTCGGTGGTACCACCACCGATGTCCACCACCATGGAACCACGGGCTTCCTCGACCGGCAGTCCGGCACCAATCGCCGCCGCCATGGGTTCTTCAACCAAAAACACTTCACGGGCACCGGCGCCAAAAGCCGACTCGCGAATCGCTTTGCGTTCCACTTGCGTGGATTTGCACGGTACACAGATCAACACTCGGGGGCTCGGTGCAAACCAGCTGTTTTCGTGTACCTTGGCAATGAAGTGCTGCAGCATTTTTTCAGTGACGTGAAAGTCGGCGATCACACCGTCTTTCAGCGGCCGGATCGCCTGAATGCTGCCCGGTGTGCGGCCGAGCATGCGTTTGGCTTCTTCGCCGACGGCGGCAACGGTTTTCTGGTTTCCGGTCAGGCGTACAGCCACAACCGACGGTTCATTCAAGACGATATCGCGATCGCGCACATAAATCAGCGTGTTTGCCGTACCCAGGTCAATCGACAAGTCGCTTGAAAAAAGTCCCCGAATCTTTTTAAACATTTTTTGATGATTCCAATTCTGATGGGTGCGGTACAAGAGGGTATGGGAAACCGGCTACAGGATTTCCTGATGACAACCCAATAAATCCACACTATTAAAGCCATGACACAGCCCGGCAATGTATCAATGGCAGGGATTTTGGGCAAGCTGTAAATATGATAACTTATGCCTCATCAATGATTTATTGGGTAGAGTTAAAGCGTTAATACATCCGGATGTGAATTGAACACTGGTGCAGATTCTCGAGTTTGAATCACGCCTGTTATCAATTCTGGTTGGGAAGGCAAGCGCCAGGCTCGGCCCGTAATAATGCACCAGATTTGTCATCCACCCGCCCGATGCCGCAAGAAGCCGTGTGTAAAGCCTGCTTCAACCGCATTGACCGGCGTGGTTTGGCCCCTAATTTAGCCCCAGGAGATCCACAACCATGAGCCTAGACCGCTCCCAGGTGGAAAATGTAGCCCAACTGGCACGCTTGCAGGTCACGGAGGACGCCATGGCCGCCACTGTAACCAGTCTGTCGAGCATTCTCGATCTTGCCGACCAGTTGCAAAAGATCGATACCGAGGGTGTCGAGCCGCTGTCGAACCCCTTGGATGCCACCGCGCGGCTGCGCCCCGATGACGTCACCGAGCACAATCAGCGCGATGCCTACCAGGCCATTGCACCAAGCGCGGCCGATGGCCTGTACCTTGTCCCCAAAGTCATAGAGTGAGCCAGACCCGACATGTTAGATAAAACACTGACCCAGCTTGCCGCCGGTCTGGCCCGGGGCGATTTCAGCAGCGTGGAGCTGACACAGGCCTACCTGGATCGCATCCGGCAGCACAACGCCGACCTCAATGCCTATATTACCGTAACCGACGATATAGCCCTGGCGCAGGCGGCCACAGCCGATGAACAGCGCGCCGCCGGCAATGCCGGGCCGCTGACCGGGCTACCGATCGCGCACAAAGACATTTTTTGCACCCAGGGCGTGCGCACCAGTTGTGGTTCTCGCATGCTCGACAACTTCATCGCGCCTTATGAGTCAACGGTCACTGCCCGCCTCGCTGGTGCTGGTGCGGTCATGCTCGGTAAAACCAACCTCGATGAGTTCGCGATGGGGTCTTCTACCGAGTCCAGCTACTACGGCCCCACCCGCAACCCCTGGAATCGGGATACCGTGCCCGGTGGCTCCTCGGGCGGCTCGGCAACGGCGGTGGCAGCGCGTCTGGCGGCGGCGGCCACCGGTACCGATACCGGTGGCTCCATACGCCAACCCGCCGCCTTCACCGGCATTACCGGCCTGAAGCCGACCTATGGCCGGGTTTCGCGCTGGGGCATGATCGCCTACGGCTCATCGCTCGATTGCGGCGGCCCAATGACGCAAACGGCTGAAGATGCGGCGCTGATGCTGAATGCCATTGCTGGCTTTGACCCGAAAGATTCTACCAGCATGGACCGGCCCGCAGACGATTATCAGGCGCGCCTGAACGAACCCCTGGCGGGCCTGCGCATCGGCTTACCGAAAGAGTATTTCGGCGATGGCCTGAACGACGGCATCCGGGCCGCGGTGATGGCCGCGGTCAGCGAGCTGGAAAAACTCGGTGCAACGGTCAAGGAAATCTCGCTGCCTCGCACCGAGTTGTCGATTCCGGCCTATTACATCATTGCCCCGGCTGAAGCCTCAACCAACCTGTCGCGCTACGACGGTGTTCGCTACGGTTATCGCTGCAAAGACCCGGTAGACCTGGAAGACCTCTACAAACGCACCCGTGCTGAAGGCTTTGGCGCGGAAGTTCAGCGGCGCATTCTGGTTGGCACCTACGCGCTATCTGCCGGCTACTACGATGCCTACTACAAGAAAGCCCAGCAACTGCGCCGCCTGATTCGCGACGACTTCCAGACGGGCTTTCAGGAGGTTGACGTCATCCTCGCACCCACCACGCCTTCGCCGGCCTGGACGCTGGGTGAGAAAAGCAATGACCCGGTGGCCATGTACCTTGAAGACATCTATACGCTGTCGACCAACCTGGCAGGCCTGCCCGCTCTGGCCCTGCCCTGTGGCCAGGTCGGTGGGTTACCGGTGGGCCTGCAGCTGATCGGGAACTACTTCGAGGAAAGTCACTTGCTGAACATTGGCCACCAGTACCAGCAGGCAACCGACTGGCATCTGCAGGCGCCGGTGCTCTGAGGCAGGTTTTTGAGCCAATGGCACGACAAACACGCATCCATTAATCGCACGTGAGCAGCAGGCCCCAGCGCCCGCTGCCAGCAGAGGACCCAAAGATGGAATGGGAAACCGTAATCGGGCTGGAAATACACGTTCAGCTTTCAACCCGATCCAAAATATTCTCCGGCTCCAGTACCCAGTACGGCGCCGAGCCCAACACCCAGGCGAGCCTGGTCGATCTGGCCATGCCCGGCGCCTTGCCGGTGTTCAACGAGAACGCCCTGCGCAAGGCGGTCGCCTTTGGCCTGGCAATCGATGCGCACATTGGCAAACGCTCGGTGTTCGACCGCAAGAACTACTTTTACCCCGACCTGCCCAAAGGCTATCAGATCACCCAGATGGATGACCCCATCGTCGGGCTGGGCGAAGTCGAGATCGTGCTCGACGACGGCAGCACCCGCACCATTGGCGTGACCCGGGCGCACCTGGAGGAAGATGCCGGTAAATCCCTGCATGAAGACTTCGAGGGCATGACCGGCATTGACTTGAACCGGGCCGGTACGCCTCTGCTGGAGATTGTCTCCGAGCCGGACATGCGCTCGGCCAAGGAGGCCGTGGCCTACCTGAAGAAAATTCACAGCATCGTTACCTACATCGGCATTTCCGACGGCAACATGGCTGAAGGCAGCCTGCGTTGCGACGCCAACGTCTCGGTGCGGCCGAAAGGCCAGACAGAATTCGGCACCCGGACCGAAATCAAGAACATCAACTCCTTCAAGTTTGTTGAAAAAGCGATCAACGTTGAGGTTCAGCGCCATATCGATGTCATCGAAGACGGCGGCACGGTTACCCAGGAAACCCGGCTGTACGATGCCGACAAGAACGAAACCCGCAGCATGCGCTCGAAAGAGTTCGCAAACGATTATCGCTATTTCCCCGAACCCGACCTGCTGCCGGTCGAGATCGACGACGCCTACATTCAGGACGTAAAAGACCACCTGCCGGAACTGCCGGATGCTAAAATCCAGCGGTTCAAGGCCGACTATGGCCTTTCTGACTACGATGCCACGGTATTGGCCGCCAGCCGCGCCATGGCCGATTATTTCGAGGCCGTGGTCGACGTCACCAAAGACGCCAAGCTGGCCGCCAACTGGTGCATGGGTGAACTGGCCGGCCAGTTGAACCGCTATGAACAGGACATCGCCGACAGCCCGGTATCGGCGGCAGACCTGGGGCTGCTGATACAGCGCATTCAGGACAACACCGTCTCCAACAAGATCGCCAAAACCGTGTTCGAAGCCATGTTCCGGGGCGAAGGTTCAGCGGACGAGATCATTGAGGCACAGGGCCTGAAACAAGTCAGCGATTCCGGCGCCATTGAGGCGATGATCGACGAGGTGATCGCCAACAACCCCGGCCAGGTGGCCGATTACCGCAGCGGCAAAGACAAACTGTTCGGTTTCTTTGTCGGCCAGGTAATGAAAGCCTCCAAAGGCCAGGCCAACCCGGCCCAGGTGAATGATATTCTGAAAAGCAAGCTGCAAGGCTGATCGGCCAGCGCCGGATCAACCCGTCTGGGGATTGATCCGGCGTATTTTCTGATCAACACCCTCTCCATGCGATCCTCACAATGCCCATCGCCCCTAAACCCTCGCGCGGCCTGGCCGATAGCCTTCAGTACCCGGTCAACAAAATTGTCACAGAACAATAACTGACCGATCGATCAAATAACGGCATAATCACAGTTCTCACACGTTCAACGGTGCCCGGTCACGGCCGGCCCTATCAGGTTTTGGATCAACACTATGAAGCTGTCCCTGATTGCCCGGGTTATTGCCGGTTTTACCACTCTGCTGATCTTGTTTTCGATGATTACGCTCTACTCGCTGGTCGTTGAAAACCGTCTTGCCGGACAACTGGAGCTGACGTCAGGTCAGTTGGGCCCCTTGCTGGATGATACCAACCGGCTGCGTAACACCCTTCAGGAGGCGAACCGGGCGGTCATCCTGCACGCCAATGCCGACGATGCAGAGCGCCGAACCCTGCTGGAGGCCCAGTTCAGTGACGCGCGCAGCGGCTACGACAGCCTGTTTCAGAGCCTGATGCAACGGCTCGAAGCCTATCCGGACATTCGTGATCAACTCGCTGCCAGCCAGCCCCTGGCTGACTCGCTCTTCGCAACCGGCGCCAACCATCTGGCGCTGCAGAATCAGCGGGTGCAGACCCGCCTGAATGCTCTGGAGCAAGCCCAGCAATTTGACGATGAATGGATATTCTTTACCGGGGATCTGAACGCCATTGGTTCCAGGGCCACTGCTCAGGGGGATTCGGGTCTGCAATGGGAAATCGATTACATCATTGCCCAGGCTGAGGGCGCTCAGGCTTATTTGCAGCGGGCGCTGGCCATCAATTCGTCCGAACGCATGGGCGAAATCGAGTCCCAGTTAACCACAACTCTGGAACAGCTGAACGCCAAGGCGGAATCGATCGAATCGAATTTTGCCCGCTATGCCGCCGACACCAATGACTATATCGATCTGTTGCGCACCGCCATTGCCGGCGAATCGGGGTTGTTTCAAAGCCACAAGCGCTATGTTGAACTGAACGAGCAAAGCACCCTGGTTCTGCTTGAACTGAACGACACCATGGATTCCAACCTCACCGCACTGGACAGTCTGGTCGGCGCGACGCGCAGTGTGTCGGCGCGGGCCACCCAGGAAGGCAATGCCATGGCCACCCGGGCCATTGCCATCACCCTGGGCTTGCTGGTGATGGCGCTGGTCATATCGGTGCTCATCGGGTTTTCCATCGTCCGCTCTATTCGCAAGCCCATGGCCGAAACCCTGGCCGTGCTGGACCAGTTGGCACAGGGCCATCTGGGCGAACGCATCAAACACACCTCCAGTGACGAAATAGGACAGATAGCCCGCAACGTGAATACCCTGGCCGACCGGCTCAGCGATGTCATTCGCGACATCCGGACGTCTTCCGAGCAGGTGGCTGAATTGTCGGCCAGTACGTCGGAAGTCAGCGCAACCACGCGCGCCAGTGTCGAGCAACAGCAGGAGCAGACCCAGTCGGTGGCCACAGCCATCACCGAAATGGAAAGCGCCATTCAGGAAGTGGCCGCCAATGCGGAGCGCACGCGCACCGAAGTGTCTGAAGTGACGGAGTCGGCCGAGCAGAACATGGCCAGCATGACGCAAAACATTGACTCGGCGCGGCAATTGAACGACTCCCAGGCGCACGCCAAAACCGTGATTGAGACCCTGCGGGATGAAAGCCAGCAGGTGGCTACCATACTCGATGTCATTCAGGCCATCGCCGAGCAAACCAACCTGCTGGCCCTGAATGCCGCGATTGAAGCCGCGCGGGCCGGCGAGCAGGGCCGGGGCTTCGCCGTGGTGGCCGACGAGGTCCGCACGCTCGCGACCCGGTCACAACAGTCGGCAAACGACATTCGCGTGATGATTGACCGGTTACAGCAGCAATCCGAACAGGCCGTAGCCATTATGTCGAGCAATCAGTCACTGGCGCAGGCCTCGGCCAGCCAGTCTCAACAGACCGGCGACTCACTGGCGGCCATGGTCAAACGCCTGGCAGACATCAACGACATGAGCCATTCGATCGCGACGGCGTCGGAAGAGCAAAGTGCCGTGGCCCGTGAAGTCACCGAAAACGTGGTACATATTTCCGATATGGCGGAATCCCTGGCTGAAACGGCCCGCCAGGCGGCCAGCAACAGCCAGCAACTGCGCGAACTGGCCCGAAACCAAACCGCACTGGTGGGCCGGTTTCAGTTAACCTGATCAACGCACACGCCGGAGCGACTGAACCAAAGCCGGCGTGGTGTGCGTATCAAAGAGCCACGTTTCACAGGACGGCTACATGCAATTACTGTCGTTCGGAGCACCTGTTCCGGCCCGCGCTCTGACAACTCTGACCATCACACTGCTGGCATCCGCACCGGTTTTTGCGGTCGACAGCGCGGCACTCAGATCCGGGCTGCAATCGGCAACCGGATCGTTAGCCACCCTGAAAACCATCCATATCGCCCATCAGGGCGAGATCATCTGGGCCGAGGCTTACAACGGGGCCAGCCTGTCAGCCTCCACCAACATCAAGTCAGCGTCAAAGACACTGGTCGCTACGTTGGTCGGCATAGCCATCGACAAGGGCATTCTCGACGGCGTTGATCAACCCATCGCGCCCCTGCTGCAAGACCAGCTTCCAGAGAACCCCGACCCGCGGATAAATGACATTACCATTGGCCATTTGCTGTCGATGCAGGCCGGGCTGGAACGAACCTCCGGGCGCAACTACGGCGCCTGGGTCGTCAGCGATAATTGGGTGAAAAATGCTCTCGCCCGCCCGTTCGAGGAAGAACCCGGGGGCGACATGCAATACTCCACCGGCAGTACCCACCTGTTGTCGGCCGTACTGATGCGAGAAGCCGGAGAGTCCACTCACAGCCTGGCCAACCGCTGGCTCGCGCCCGCTGGTATACGCGTAGACAGCTGGCTGAAAGACCCCCAGGGCATTCCCATGGGTGGCAACCAGGTAGGCATGACCCCGGAATCCCTGCTGGCACTGGGTGAACTCTTTCGCCGGAACGGGCAGACGGAAGGCGGCGAGCAACTGCTGTCGCAAGACTGGATTGACGCAAGCTGGGAACGACGTACCCGGTCCCGATTTCATGGCGGTGGATACGGCTATGGCTGGTTTATGCAAACCTTTTCTGGCGTAGATGGTTACTATGGCTGGGGGTACGGTGGTCAAATGATCTATGTTTTGCCCGAGCTTGAGCTGACCATCGCCATCACTTCCGAGGAAAACGAACCGTCAGGCCGCAGCGGTTATCGCGACCAGTTGCATCGCCTGGTCAGTCAGCAGGTTGTGCCTGCGGTTCGTGATTCTTAAGTGGCTATCCCAAAAAAAAGCGGCTGCCCTCTCGGACAGCCGCTTTTTTTCTTAGGTACTATCGCTCTATCGCGACTTTTTAACCGACCGGTTGTCCATCGGCACCTGAAAAACCTCGACTTCGCCTTCCAGATCGCCCGCCAGCCGGTTCAGGGTGTTAACCGCATTCTGATTCGCCTTCAGGGCGGTAATCGATTTACCCGAACTCTCGGTAACGCCTTCCATCGACGCGACCAACTCATTGATGTCACCAACCTGCACGCGAATCACTTCGACAATCTGACGAACTTTTTTCAGCGAATCATTTGCCTGATTATCGATGGTTGTCAGCACCTCATTGGACGATTCACTGAGTGACAAACCATGTTCGATTTGCGGCAAGGTTGATTCCATGGCAGTCACCGATGCCTGGGTTTCCTGACGAATCTGTCCCAGCATTGATTCGATCTGACCGGTGGCATCGCCGGTGCGCTGCGCCAGGGTGCGCACTTCATCGGCTACCACCGCAAAACCTCGGCCGGATTCGCCAGCGCGGGCGGCCTCGATGGCCGCATTCAGTGCCAGCAAATTGGTTTGCTCGGAAATACCGTTGATCACACCGGCTATGTTGGCAATCTCGCCGGTACGGGCTTCCAGCTGACGAATCTGATCAACCGCCGCGTGCACCACATCGGATACCTTACGAATTTCTATCGCCGTCTCGGCAATCAACCTACGACCGGATTCAGACTGCTCAACCGTCTTCGACGAGTTTTCTTCGGTATCTTCGAGCAATTCAGCGGTATGGAGCACACTCTGGCGCATGGTTTCCAGGCGATTGGCGGCATCGGTCGTCGACTCGCCCTGCTGCTCGGCCATCGTCAGCGCATCACTGGATTCCCGCGACAATACCACCGCTTCTTTACCCAGTTGCTGTGAGGCATTCACAATATTGGTCACCACTTCACCCAGCCGATTCTGCATCAGATGCACCGAATGCAGCACACTGCCTTCCGGTGAGGTACGAATCGTCTGGCTCAGATCGCCTTCCTGAACCTTCGACAGGGTATCAGCCACTTCACGCGGTTCCCCGCCCAGCGAGACTTTCAGGCTGCGTTCAATCAAAATCGCCAGCACAATCCCGAACAGAATGGCGAGGCCGGTTAGCAGCAGCATAAAGGCCGTGAAGCCTGCCGCGCCTTCTCGTATGTCGTCGGTAATGGCCTGACTCTGCGCTTCCTGGTAGTCAATGAAGGTGTTGATCGATGCCAGCCAGTCGATGAAGGCGGGCTTGGCTTCAGTCAGCATGAGTTGTTCGGCTGCCTCGCGCTGGCCGGCCTGCCGCAACTCAATAACCTCTGAAATCAGCGGTTCTGTGCGTTGTTCGACGGCTTGAATGCGGCTGAGCAGTTGCCGCTCACTGGCGGACACATCGCCGCCATTGTTCAATAACCGGTTTAACGGACCTGCACTTTCCTGATAAAAGCGCTCCAGCCGCTCGATGATCGCAATTTCTTCATTCAGAGCCGCCGTATCGGGCGCCAGAACCACATCGCGTATGGCGATAGCACGGTCGTGTACACTGCCCCGAAAATTAATGGCATAGCGTTGTTTCACCGAGTTCTGATCGGTGATGGCCGTTAGCCCCTGATCAATGGTTTGTACATTACGCACACCGATCACGGTAATCGCGAGCATGACCGCCAAAACCAACCCGAACCCAATGACCAAACGCCTTCGTACCGACATCTGGGAGAACAACTTAATCAATCCCATTTCTACCACCTCATTGTTTACTGCACTGCGCCAACGACGCACTTTTTTCAACCCGGACCATATGCGTGATCTGGCTCACAAAATAGAATCTTTACCTGTGAGTATCCGAACGCCGCTCCGACTGCCCCATTCTCTTTTCAGTGACCCATTAGGGACGACTATTGATGACTTTTTAACCGGCAGTGTGGCAAAACCGTCACAGTTCAACAAAAACCGCTGAAAGGGATAGTCAATCATTTGACGACCCGTATTGTTCGCCAAACTTCGACACAGAATGGGACAGCCTATACGCACCTTACTAGCGACCCGACCACTACCGGTTTCAATATATTTTTGAACAAGGTGTTCACATCCATTCACCAAAGCTAGAACAGCCAACGGTGAGAGCGCCATTTACCCCAGAGCGAACAAAGAACTTGTAGCTAGAAGACGCTGCTGTTGAGCATTGGGTGGGCAGGCAAGCGGTCGATACCAACTTCTTACACGCTGGAATATCGCCGGGTCATGAGGGGCGTCTATCATCTGTTAGCGTGTCGGTGTCGTATAAAATTTGATCATGCAAATGGTGGTTCAAAGGCTGTTTGTCCGACAGAAATCGTAACATCCACCAATTGGTTGACCGACTCCTGGGAGGAGCTCTTATGACACATACACCCGCACCTGCATTAGCAACGACCCCAGCCCAACCGCATCTACCCATTCCGCAGCAAGCCTTCGAGTGGTACGACGAGTGCGCCCATGGCCTGATCGACCGTCGCACCTTTATGAACCGGCTGATGTCATTGTCGGCCACCGGCATTGCCATGGGCACGCTGACGGCCGCACTGATGCCCAATTACGCCGAAGCCGAGCAGGTGTCCTTCAATGACCCGGACATCAAGGCCACCTATACCAGGTTTCCCTCGCCCCGGGGTCACGGCGAAGGCCAGGGGTATCTGGTGGTGCCCACCAACCTTGAAGGCCGGGCACCGGTCGTACTGGTCGTTCACGAAAATCGCGGGCTTAACCCCTATATTGAAGACGTGGCCCGGCGACTGGCCAAAGCGGGTTATATTGCCTTCGCACCGGATGCACTCTACCCGCTCGGCGGTTACCCCGGCAACGACGATGAAGGCCGCAGCATGCAAGGGTCGCTGGACTCAGCCAAGATGGAAGCCGACTTCATGGCCGCCGCGGAGTTTTTGAAGAATCATGAAACGTCGACTGGTAAGCTCGGTGCAGTGGGCTTTTGCTATGGCGGCTATATTGTGAACATGCTGGCTGCAAGCATGCCAGAGCAGTTAAACGCCGGCGTCCCGTTTTACGGTACCCCGGCCGCTGCAGACATCCGAGACCAGGTACAGGCCCCGCTGATGCTGCAATTTGCCGAACTGGACAACCGGGTTAATGCAACCTGGCCGGATTATGAAGCCACCCTGAAAGAAAACGGTGTCGACTACACCGCACACATCTACCCGCAAACCAACCACGGTTTCCACAACGATTCGACCGCCCGTTACGACGAAGCGGCCGCCGAGCTGGCCTGGGAACAGACCCTGGCGTTTTTCAACACCCACCTCGGTTGAATGGAAACACCGTCACATCAGGTAGCGCCAACCGGCAGCTACCGAAATGCCGGCTGCTATGGCTGGCATGGGCCGACGCACGGCCAGCATCACTGCTGCTGTCGCCAGTAGCGCCATTCTCGCCGCCATATCCCCCTCTACGGCCACAGGCACCAGAATGGCGATAAGCACCGAACCCGACATGGCATTAATGAAACTTTCAACACGCTGATTGATCGGAACCACCGACATCACCAACACCCCGCCGAAGCGAGTCAGCAACGTCACTGCGCCCATCAGACAAATGACCAAGAGACCGTTCAGACCGTCGGTTGCCATCATTTGTCTGCCCTCCCGGCCTTGGGTTCTGCTGGTTTCTCCATCCAGAATAACCCTACCAGACCTCCCCCAATGGCGCCCACGACGACATGGGTGTTTTCAGGCAAATACCGGTAGGCCAGCCAGGCCGTCAACGCCGCCACACACCAGGCCAGCACCATGCGCAGACTTTTGCGGCCGCCAAACACCATCGACAGCATGAAACAGCCCATGACCATATCCAGCCCAAACCGGGCCGGGTTGGCGATCAGATTGCCAAAGGTCATGCCCAGCAGCGTACCGCCCATCCAGGTAACCCAAAGCGCCATCCCGCCGCCAACTAATAAGCCGAGGTTGGGTTTGCCACGCTGGCAATCGTTCAGCGTCATGGCCCAGTTGGCATCGGACAGCACCAGCATTGAGCCGAATCGCTGGGTTGCCGGTACCTGTTTCAGCCAGGGGTACAGACTGGCCCCCATCAGCAAGTGCCGGGCGTTGATGGCAAAGGTGGTCACCAGTAACGGGATGACGGGGATCTGCCCTCCCCAGAGCTCCAGTGCCGCGAACTGTGCGGTTCCGGCAAAGACAGCAAAGCTCATAAACACCGTTTGCAGCGGCGTCAGGCCGGTTTGTACAGCGGCAAGACCATACGCCAGACCAAACACCACAACAAACATCGACAACGGCAACAGGCGCCAGAAACCTTGCCCGATACCCGCTAGCGTGAGGCCGGGCATGATAGAGACGGCGGTGGACATGACAACTCCGAAAGGTAAGGATTAATTCAGCATTGAACCAGCTTGGCCGGGAGCGGCCAAGCCTGAAGCAGAACAGGGTTCAATCTCGATTGTAAAGGAATATGGTCAGGCTTCAGGCCTGACCTCCACTGTCACTGAGAAAGGTTTTATCGATGCCCAGCCTGCGCAAAGCCGCGTCGTAACGGGTTTCCAGCCCTTCTTCAAATATCAGGGCCAGATCACCTGGTACAGTCAGCCAGGCATTGCCCTTCAACTCCCCTTCCAATTGACCCGGCGACCAACCGGAACACCCCAGGCACACCAGGTAGTCCTCAGGCCCGGCGCCACGGGCGATGGCCTGTAGAATATCCGGGCTGGTGGTAATGCTCAGGTGACCGTTGTTGACCGTACTGCTCCAGGGGCCTTCGTTGGAGCGATGAATGATAAAGCCGTGCTCGGGCATCACCGGACCGCCCGAGTAAACCGGGCGATCCAGCAAGTCGGTGTTATCGCACTCGATGTCGAGTGATTCAAACACTTCGCCCAGGGTCATGGACGTCAACCGGTTGATCACCAGCCCCATGCAGCCTTCATCGTCATGCTGGAACAGGTAGGAAACGGTGCCGGTAAACCAGGGGTCGTTCATATCGGGCATGGCCACGATGAACTGATGGCTCAAACCGGTGTCATTATGAAAGAGGGTGTCCATCATGGTACTCCTGTAGCGCTGAAACGATCGACTAACGACTCAATACCACCGACCGCTCAAGTCGGGGATGCCAACCGGTCACCACGCGTTCAGACGCACGATACGGCGGCGGAAGGAAACCTCATTTACCGGGTAATGCCTCATAGAATAGTAACTTATTACTGAGCTTGCACCAGTGTCCCTAGCGTTGCTGACAAACCGGGCAATCAGGCTGACGCTTAAACTGGAACCGCTGCCAGCTCATATCGGTGGCATCCAGTGTCAGCAGGGTTCCGACCAGGGGGTCACCAAACTGTGCCAGTATCTTCAGGGTCTCAACCGCCTGCACTGACCCGACGACACCCACCACCGGCCCCAGCACGCCTGCGGTGGCGCAGCTGACATCGTCGTCCTGACCGTCGGGAAACAGGCAGCTGTAGCAGGGGCTGTCCTCACGCCGAAAATCAAAGACGCTGAGTTGCCCCGATAAACCGATCACCGCCCCGGATATCAGCGGTATACCAAGAGCCATACAGGCCCGGTTGGCGGCATAGCGGCTGCTGAAACTGTCAGTGCCAATAACCACGGCATCACAGCCCCGGGCCCAGGCGAGCATGCTGGCCTCATCGAGATGGCTATCGATCTCAGTAACCTTCACGTCGGGGTTCAGTTCCGCCAGCGTGGCTCGGGCGCTCGAGGTTTTTTTGTCACCCACGGCCCGGGTGCGGTGCACAATCTGACGTTGCAGATTGGTCTCATCAACCCGGTCGCCATCGGCAATCAGCAGTTCACCAACGCCTGCCGCAGCAAGGTACAACAAGATTGGGCTGCCCAATCCACCAGCGCCGAGCACAAGCACGCGGCTGTTTACGATGCGTTGCTGCCCCACAATATCCACCTGTGGCAACAGGATGTGCCGGCTGTAGCGCAGCAATTGGTGATCGGTGAGTTCTTCGGGCGGCTGAGTCATGGCAGGGGCCTTGTTAGGCAGATCAGTGGGTAACCTTATCGGCCACCCACTGTCGGTTCAGACTGAGCCGATCAGGCTTCTTCGTCGGGTACAACGTCATCGATCAGGGATTTAAGCTCACCCTTCTGGTGCATATCGGTAATGATGTCACATCCACCAACCAGCTCACCGTTGACCCAGAGTTGCGGAAAGGTCGGCCAGTTGGCGTATTTCGGCAATTCGGCACGGATATCCGGATTGGACAGCACATCAACATAGGCAAACTTCTTGCCGCAGCTCATCACGGCCTGCACCGTCTGCGCAGAAAAGCCGCACATAGGCTGGTTCGGGTTGCCTTTCATATACAGCAATACCGGGTTGGATTCGATTTGCTCTTTGATGTTGGCCAGGGTGTCGGTCATGGTTTCATCCCACAGGTTGCTTCAGATGTCGCTATTGTACGCCAATCCTGTTGAATCGACAGGGGATGACAGTGGCAATAGCAGCTTGCCCTGTTAGTTAGGGTTTAATTGCCCATTTTCAATTGCACAATCCCTAGACTGGTCGCCTGAATTGCCTACAGGGCGGTCTGGCCTTTTTGCCAAGCGTCCGTGGCGGATACCGGGTTGGCCTGTCCGGGGTCGGCGTGAACCCATCCATAGGGCCTAGACCGCAGCAACCATGCTGCGGACTTCCCCGGACAGGCCAACCCGGCACCCGTCACTTGTTGCATTACCAATTCAAACTCTTACTAAGTGCAAAACATCGCTGCAAATATCGCAGGCGGCTTGCAATTGCTCTGGACCAGCCTCTTCCGTAAACTTGACGGTTTTCCCGCTCAGCGGCAGAACCCCACTAACCCCAGAACGGAGTCACCCACCCATGTCCGTCAGGCACTTTTTGACCCTGAATGATCTCACCCCGGATGAATTGCGGTTCCTGATTCAGCGCTCAGGTGAACTGAAAAGCCTGTTCAAGCGCGGCGACGTGTTCGAACCGCTGAAAAACCGGGTGCTGGGCATGATTTTCGAGAAATCCTCGACGCGGACGCGGGTCTCGTTCGAGGCGGGCATGATGCAACTGGGCGGTGGCGCAATTTTTCTGTCGCCGCGGGATACTCAGCTTGGGCGGGGCGAACCCATTGAAGACAGCGCCCGGGTGCTGTCGCAAATGGTCGACGCGGTGATGATTCGCACCTTCGAACATGAAAAAATCGAAACCTTTGCCGAGTATTCAACGGTGCCGGTGATTAATGCCCTGACCGATGACTACCACCCCTGCCAGCTGCTGGCCGACATGCAGGCATACCAGGAAGCGCGCGGCTCGATTCAGGGCAAAACCGTTACCTGGATCGGCGATGGCAACAACATGTGCAACTCCTACATCAACGCCGCCATGCTGTACGATTTCAAACTGAACATCGCCTGCCCCGAAGGCTTTGAACCCATGGCAGACCTGCTGGCTAAAGCCGGTGACCGCGTCACCATTCTGCGTGACCCGGTAGAGGCGGTGCAGAATTCACACCTGGTCACCACCGATGTCTGGGCCAGCATGGGGCAGGAAGAGGAAGCCGACGACCGGATTCGAGTGTTTGAATCCCTGCAAGTCTCCCCGGAGTTGATGGACAAAGCCCACAAAGACGCCGTCTTTATGCATTGCCTGCCCGCCCACCGCGGCGAGGAAGTCAGCATGGATATGCTCGACGATCCGCGTTCTGTGGTCTGGGAACAGGCGGGTAACCGCTTGCATGCGCAGAAAGCGTTGTTGGAATTTTTGCTCTGCAGTGAGTAGTAACACCGACTTTTCCATACGATGTAATTTGCCGTATAGGTTTTTCCGAGTTTGCACGAACCTGAGCGCCGGAGGGCAGGGATGCTCTTGCGGGGGTATCTGAGGCAGGGATGCCGAAGTTAAGCTTACATGGATGTATCTACAGCGCCCCCGCAAGAGCATCCCTGCCCTCCGGTGCGGGCTCATGGCGATACATCCCAAATTGGCTCAAGGCGTCACACTGCCCTGCCGTACTGGCAGTTTGGCTCGCTTGCGCTCTTTCAGCCCAATCAGAATCAGCGGTACCACGATCATGCTCGACCCGATGATGAACCAGAGATCGGGCGCCTCGTCGAAGAACACCCAGCCTCCCAGCAAGGCCCACAGCAAGCCGGTGTATTCCGCACTCGTGACTTCATTGGCCGCGACCCAGCGGTAGGCCATCAACACCGTGAAGTTGTAGCACAGGATGAAAAACGCCGAGCCAAAGGCCGTGAACAGAATCGTCCAGTCGAACGGCTCGCTCTCCCACATCATTAATAAAAAGGCGGCCGGCAGCATGAGCAGGTGGGTCAGTTGCAGCGTATGCACCATCGACTGACCCCCCGGCAATTTGCGAATCAACACGATGTTGATCGCCAGTGAACACGCAACCCCAATCGCGCTGAGGCTGCTCCAACTGATTGCTACCGGACGCAAGATAACCAGAATGCCGACAAAGCCGCTGATCACCGCAAACAGACTCAGCGGCGTCAGCTTTTCATTAAAAAACACCACCGCGATGACCATCACCAGAATGGGCGCTGCATAGAACAGCGCATTCGCCGTGGCGAGTGGCAGAGTACCCAGCGCCACCACCATGCAGGCAATGCCCATCAGACTGATGTGCGCGCGTATCAGATGCATGCGCCAGCCCGCAAACAACCGCTGACGATCGATCATCGACATCAGCGGTAACAGGATGGCCATGGCACAAAGGGTACGGACAAAAATGAACTGAAAGATCGGGACGTCGCTACCCTGCCACTTGATCAGGGCATCGGAGACCAGCGCCAGCGCATTGCCGATGACCAGCAACCAGATTGCGCTGTTGATGGTTCTACCCGGCATGACGATACACTCCCGATTGACAATCCTGATTACTGAGAGCGCGCCAACCGGAACGATCCCACTCCATGCCGGGAGTCTAGTACTACTCAAGTATTGAGAAAAATGATATTTTCTTTATGGTATTAGTATTTTAGATACTAAGTGGATCATCTGCCGATGAAGTTACCACCCCTGAAAGCCCTGCCCGTTTTTGAAGCCGTGGCCCGACTCAACAGCTTCAGTCGGGCGGCCGGCGAATTGGCGGTTAGCCAGAGTGCTGTTAGCCATCAAATTCGCCTGCTGGAAAGTTACCTGGGCGAGGATCTGTTCACCCGCCAGGGACGTTACCTGGCACTGACAGAACCCGGCCGGCACTATCTGGAAGGGGTGACCAATGCCCTGCTGCAGATCGAGCGCGCCAGCGAGCAGTTGCAGGGCAAGCCGGATACCCAACTGCGCATGGCCCTGTTCAGCTCGTTCGCGGTTCGCTGGCTCATCCCCAACCTGCCCTACCTGCAGCGTCAGCACCCCGAGATCGACCTGCAACTGGAAATGATGAACGAGTCACCACAGCTCTCAGACCGGGTCGCCGACTGCTTTATCACCCTGCACGACGATCAACGCGGTTTTACCACCGACCTGCTCTACACCGAGCGGCTGTTCCCCATATGCAGCCGGACCTACTGGCAGCAACTGTGCAGCGACTTGTATCAGGAAGGGCTGATTGACACGCCGGAACCAGCCACCATAGATCCGCTATTACTGATGCGTTGCCCGCTTCTGTCGACTTACTCCCTCTTCGGAGAGCAGAAAGACGACTGGCGACGCTGGATGGCCGAAGGCGGCTTAAGCTTGCCAGCAAACGCCCGGTATCAGCATTTCAGTCACATGCTGCTGGCTCTGGAGGCGGCCCGGCATCACCAGGGCCTGGCCCTGACCAACGACTACATGTACAACGCCAGTGAAGACCCGGACCTGATCCGCCTACCCTGCCATACCCTGATTACCGGTGACCGTTTCTATTTTGCGTACAAAACCAGCCGCCGGCAGGAAGCCGGCATTCAAAGGGTACGCCAGTGGATTCGCCAGAGGGCCGCCAGTACCGGCTTGCTGGATGCGATTCGGGAAAACTGATGTCGCAGACAAAAAGAAGCCCGCGAAAAGGGGAAGAAAACGCGGGCTGGGAGCAGTGGGAGCAGGGTCGACTCAGCGGGTAACCCCGTGACTGCACCTACTCTCTTACTCTGAAGACTGTCTGTTTACTTACTCGGATGTCTGCTTGTCTGCCTTACCAAAACTACGAAAAAAGCTCACCACAGGATGTTTCAAAATGTTATCCAGAAACACCTGCTGACTCAGCTGACGCAAGCTGTCTGCATAAGTAGGGTAAGGATGGATCACTTTCTGCAATTTGCCAAAATTTAGATTCAGGGTTTTCATGACCTGCACCTCGGCAATCAACTCACCGGCACGTTCGCCTATAATGTGAGCCCCAAGCACCTTGCCCTGCCTGCTGACAATCAGCTTGATCAGGCCGACATCGCCGGCTTTTGTCTTGGCGCGGTCCAGCTTGGCAAAGTCGTAGCGGTAGACGCGAATGCTGTCGCCATGCAGCTCCCGGGCTTCCTGCTCGGTCAGCCCGGCCCGGGCAAATTCCGGGTCAGTAAAGGTGGCCCAGGCAACGTGGCTGTAATCAACGGAGCGGTTTATCGGCAGAATCGCGTTCATGGCAGCAATCTTGCCCTGAAAGTTGGCCATGTGACTGAGCAGATAAGGCCCTGCCACATCACCGCAGGCGTAGATGTTTTTAACACTGGTTTGCAGATGCTGATTAACCTTCACCCCCTTGTCGACATCGACACCGATGTCCCCTAGGCCCATGCCGTTCACATTGGGGGCCCGGCCAATGGCCACCAGCAGATTGTCCGCTTCCAGGGCACCAGTTTCAGAGCCTTTTTCGGTGTTCAGCCGCACACCAGCAGCTGTCTTCTCAACGCCAACCGCCTTGGTGCCCACTTCAAACCGCACCCCTTCGGCCGACAGGCGCTGACGAATCAGTGCCGAGAACTCCGGCTCTTCGCGTGACAGTATTTCCGGCATCATCTCTACCAGCGTAACCTGCACACCCAGCCGGTTCATGGCCTGGGCCAGCTCCATACCGATAGGCCCGCCCCCCAGCACGATGACCGAAGCGGGCAAGGTGGCTTGCTGAAAAAAGTTTTCATTGGTGAGGTAATCGACCTGATCCAGCCCCGGTATGGGTGGCACAAAGGGTGAGCTGCCCGTTGCCAGCACAAACTTCTTACCTTCGTAAGTCTTGTCCCCCACTTCAATCCGCGTCGGGCTGATAAAGCGGGCAAAGCCATTCACGTAATCAGCCCCGGCTTTTTGCAGTACCTCGGGGGTTTCCTCTTCATAGACGTGCTCGCTGACGGCTCGCACTCGCTCGAGAATGGCGCCAGAATCAACGGTTATGGTCGCGAATTTGCGGGCAATGTGGACCTCTTTGGCCTGATTGATCAGCGCCTTGCTTGGCACACAGCCCGACCAGGTGCACTCACCACCCGGCCGGTCTTTTTCAACAATCAGTACCCGTTTGCCAAACCCCAGGGCGGTAAAAGCCGCCGTTAGGCCACCGGCGCCGCTGCCGATTACAATCAGATCATAAGGTTTCATAACCATCCTACTGTCAGTTAGTCCTGAATTTGCTGGTACAGCGTTGTCAGTTTTTCATGGCGCTGACGATTCAGCCCCCGATCGGAATAGCCTGCCCGGCTGGACGACCGGAAATGCACTTCCCGGGCATCGGCATCGAGGTAGAACTCGGCATCGTCGTGAAACTTCATCAGGTCGGTGGTGAAGACGACATAAAGGTAATCGGCTTCCTGTTTTATGACTTCCGCCCCACCATAGCTTTTCACCGCGGTGAGAATAGCGGCCATTGTGGCTTCCTGATCGGCCTTGAATGGCCAGGGTGCAACTCGCTTGGCGACGTCATCTGCCTGGGTCGATACCGCATTCGGCTTCGATGACAGGGGTTTCAGACGCCCCTGACTATGGCCCAGAGCAGGTGCCCGGCTGTTCTGCACATAAATCATGATAAAAGCCAGCACGATCAGTACGGCCAGAATGATAAAAAAGGTTCTCATGGTTGCTTCCCTTGTTTGCAGTGAATTGGTCGGAGCATCGAACCAAAACTTACAATGCCGATGCTTTATCTTGCTTGCATGTATCTTGTGTACAAAATAATAGAGGGTATGCCTTGACCCGTCAATACCTTGTGCGCAAACTATAAGCCTAATGACCACCACCGGATGCCTACGTGACTGACAACGCCGACGCCCTGCCCCAATTGAAGCTGACAAATCAGATTTGTCACGCGCTCTATTCTGCCACCAACGCCCTGATTCGCGCCTACCGGCCGCTTCTGGAACCACTGGACCTGACCTATCCGCAATATCTGGTGATGCTGTCGCTCTGGGAGGAGGACAGCGTTCCCATTCGCAATCTGGTGCATCATACCCGGCTCGATTCGGGCACCCTGACCCCCATTCTGAAACGGTTGGAACAGAAGGGCCTGCTGATTCGCGGCCGCGCAGCGACCGATGAACGGAGCAAGACCATCACGCTGACCGATGCTGGTTTGGCCTTGAAACAGCAAGCAGCGGATGTGCCAGCCGCGCTGGTGTGTCAGACCGACATGACCGCCGACCAGGCGCTGGAACTGAAAGCACTGGCTGAAACCCTCTACCAGCAGTTACAGAAAGCGCCAAGATAGATAACGGTATAAGTAATGAATTTGAGATTAGCGGTAAGATTGAGAGCCCTGGTTTCCAGAGTTGGCTGGCCGGCCTGAGTTCAGGCCATTGCTCGCCGGGCGCGACGGTGGCTTTGCCACAGGCCCGCCATAAAGAAACCCATGGCGATCCAGATCAGCACGAAAGTCAGCAGTCGCTGCGGTGGGTAAGCTTCGTCGAGAATGAATACTGCCGAGAGAAATTGCAGCGTCGGGTTCAGGTACATGATGAACCCGACGACGATCAGATCCAGCAGACGGGCAGCAGCGGCAAATAACAACAGTGGCACGGCCGTTACCGCGCCCGCTGCTATCAACAGGACCGTATCGCTCAGCGATTGCGCAAACATCATTTGGCCCGCCGACCAAAGCCAGGCAAGGTATAACAAGGCAACCGGCACGACGACCATGGTTTCAACCTGCAAACCGTTCAGGCTGTCGACCGGTTGCATCTTGCGCACCAGCCCATACAACCCGAAACTGCCCGCCAGCACCAGGGAAACCCAGGGCAAACGACCAATGGCAATCAGTTCGAACAGCACGGCTATCAGAGCCATCAACCCGGCGACTACCTGCCACCGGTTCATGGATTCTTTCAGTAACAAGCGGCCCAGAAACAAACTGACCAGCGGTGTAATGAAATAACCCAAACTCGATTCCAGCACTCGCCCCGCCGACACTGCCCAGATAAACACCAGCCAATTAATGGTGATCAGTGCGGCCGATAATGACAGCCAGGCCAAAGCACGTCGATTGGCAATCAGGGCGGCCAGTTGCTTGCGTCTACCCAACACCAGGACAACCAGACCCGTAAACACATAGGCCCATACGATCCGGTGTGCCAGCACTTCAAACGCCGACACATTGGCCAGCAAACTGAAAAATAAAGGAAAGCAGCCCCAAATACCGTAAGCACTGATGGCCAGCAACAAGCCCCGCATGTTCACCCTCCAAATCGACGAGTGGACAGTGTACGGGGTTTGTCAGGTGCCTGCCTTAGCGGAGCACAATAAAACGCAGTGTTTCAGCCCAGCTTGCCCAGCAACCCACGGTAAAGCTGATCGTCACCAATCACTTTGAGTGAACGGTCGTTGCACTCAACCAGCACGACAAACCCCGTCCGGTGGCGTATTTCCAGCGCATCATGAAAACTTGCACTGGCACTGACAAGTGTCGGAGCCTCGATCAAGTCGTTCATCGAGTCGCCTTCCTGCCAGCGCTGAACTTTTATTGTTTGGTTCTGACATTGTGCATCACCGGTGTCGGCATTGAACCAACAATCCTGCTTTGTATCGATACAATAGTGGTCGTCTTTTGCTGGCAACACGGTTAGCGGGTCAGCTATATCGCCGCACAATAGAACGTGCAAGGGATTGGTGTGCGCCACAAAATCCTCAACGTACTGAGTCGCCGGGTTCAGCACAATATCCTGCGGGTTGCCCTGTTGCACAATGCACCCATCTTTCATGATGGCAATGGTATTGCCGAGCTTGAGTGCTTCATCCAGATCGTGGCTGACGAACACAATGGTTTTTTGCAAGCGTGATTGCAGTTGCAACAGCTCTTCCTGCAATTGCTGTCGAATCAGCGGGTCAAGCGCAGAAAAAGGCTCATCCATCAGCAGAATGTCGGACTCGGTCGCCAGTGCCCGGGCTAAACCAACTCGCTGTTGCATACCGCCGGACAACGCACTGGGTTTATGGTTACGCCACTCGGTCAGCCCAACCAGCTCCAGCTGTGCATCAACTCGGCGGGCAATTTCTTCTTTTGACAACCCCTGAACATCCAGGGCGAAGCCAATGTTTTCAGCGACGGTCAACCAGGGCATCAGCGCAAATTTCTGAAACACCATGGAGATGCGTTTCATGCGAATGTCGCGCTGGGTCTGATGATCGGCATCGAAGAAATTCAACACCTCACCTTTATGCTCAATCAGCACTTCACCCCGGGTAACCGGGTTCAAACCGTTTACACAACGCAGCAGGCTTGATTTGCCGGAGCCGGAAAGGCCCATCAATACACAAATCTCGCCCTTATTCACTTTCAGATTCGCCTGGCTGACCCCTAGCACGAGCCCGGTTTCACTTTGCAGCCGGTCGCGATCATAACCCTGGTCGAGCAAGGGCAGTGCCCGTTCCGGGTTCTTGCCAAACACCAGGTCGACGTTTTTAAACTCAATCATCAGCTCACCTCGTGTTTTTGTTTCAGCAGGCGGTCCAGCACAATGGCCAGCAAGACGATGGCAAGGCCCGCTTCAAACCCGCTGGCGATGTCTACGGTGTTGAGCGCCCGAACCACGGGTCGGCCCAGGCCGTTGGCACCCACCAGTGCAGAAATAACCACCATCGACAGAGACAACATGATGCACTGGGTTATGCCGGCAGCAATGCTGGAAGCCGCTGCAGGCAATTCGATGCGCCACAACAGCTGGCGATTGGAACACCCAAAGGATTTACCGGCTTCCACCAGTTCTTTAGGCACCTGAAAAATGCCCAGATAGGTCAACCGAATCGGCGCAGCGATGGAAAATACAATGGTGGCTATCAACCCGGGGACCACACCCAATCCAAACAGCGTCAGCGTTGGAATCAAATAGACAAAGGTGGGTACGGTCTGCATCAAATCCAGAACCGGGCGCAACAGGGTATAGAGCAAGGGCCGGTGTGCCGCGGCAATGCCAATCGGAACACCAATCAACACACAAAGGCTGGTGGCGCACACTACCATCACCAGTGTTTCAATCGTCGCTTCCCAGTAACCCAGATTCCAAATCAGTAAAAAAGATAAAACGGTAAAGACCGTAAGCCCGGTGTTGCGACGCAACCACTGGGCCATCACACCCGTAATGGCAATGAACAACCAGGGTGGCAGCAAAAGCAGGTTGTCGGTTGCGCCGTCTATTAACCATTCCAGTGCAATCGCCAGGCTATCAAAAAACCAGGCACCGGAATCGACCAGCCAATCGACAAAGCGCTCCATGGTTCTACCCAGGGGCAGTTTATAAGCTTCCATAGTTAGTCTCAGTCTCGTTGAAAGGAGCGGCCACAATGGGCCGCTCGGTCATCGGGAGGGGGAATTACTGCAGCGCGGCTTTTGCCACTGGTGCAGCGGCTTCACCGTCCAGGGTGGTTACACCGTCGAGCCAGACGTCGAGCACATCGGAATTGGCAGAAAGCCATTGGGTAGCGGCATCATTCGGGCGCATGCCTTCATCCAGAATCAGCGCCATCACTTCGTTTTCCATGGCCAGCGTAAAGGTCTGGTTGGTGAGCAGGCGACCCACATTGGCACATTCTTCAGCGTACCCTTTGCGAACGTTGGTGTGGACAGTCGCGCCACCGTAGTTCGGGCCGAAGAAGTCGTCGCCACCGTCGAGGTAGGCCAGATCAAAATTAGCGTTCATCGGGTGCGGTTCCCAGCCCAGAAACACGATCCAGTTGTCGCGACGATCGGCGCGGCCAACCTGAGACAACATGCCCGATTCACTCGATTCAACCACTTCAAAATCACCCAAACCGAACGCATTCTGATCGATCATGCTCTGGATCAGGCGGTTACCATCGTTGCCGGGTTCGATACCGTAGATCTGGTTATCAAATTCATCGGCGTATTCGGCGATGTCTGCGAAGGATTGAACGCCCGCGTCATACACATACTGCGGCACGGCCAGTGTATACTTGGCGCCTTCCAGGTTGGTGCCCAGAATGTCGATGGTGCCGGCATCCCGGTAGGGTGCGATGTCTGCTTCCATGGTAGGCATCCAGTTACCCAGAAACACGTCGATGTCACCGTTTTCCAGTGAACGGTAGGTAACGGGGACTGACAACAACTGGCTTTCAGTTTCATAGCCAATGCTTTCCAATACTACGGAGGTCAGCGCTGTGGTTGCGGTAATATCCGTCCAGCCTACGTCGGCAAAACGCACTTCTTCACAGCTATTGGCCATAGCAATGCCAGCGGTGCCCGTCAGGGCAATGGCAACGGTGAGTTTCTTTGCAATTGAAACAGTCATCTTTTCTATCCTCTTTTTACTCGGTTAATGTCTTCTATGACGATCCTGAGGGTCAGGCTCCCTTTTAGCGTTGTGCCGTTTTCCAGTTAGGGTGTTCCCATACCGCCGCCGTTGACGGGGTGATTGGTGTACGGCCACGAATATGGTCTGCACATTTCTCGGCCAACATAACGGTCGGTGCGTTCAGGTTACCGCTGACGACACTGGGCATGATGGACGCATCGACAACGCGCAGGTTATTCACGCCGAAGACGCGTGCCTCACTATCCACGACAGCCATCGGGTCATCTGCCGCACCCATTTTGCAGGTACAGGACGGGTGATAGGCGCTGTCGGCTTTCTCACGCACGAAAGCATCAATTTCTTCATCGCTTTGCACAGCGGGACCCGGTTGCAGTTCTTCTCCACGAAATGGCTCGAACGCCGGTTGCGCTAGAATTTCCCGGGTCAGTTTTACCGCCTGACGCATTTCCCAGCGATCACGTTCGGTGCTGAGCAAGTTGGGCTGAATGATTGGGTGGTCGGCCGGGTTCGCGGATTTCAGTTTCAAGTAGCCGCGGCTGGTCTGGCGCATCGGGCCGACGTGGCACTGGTAAGCATGCACTTGAGGATCTACCCGGCCATGATCGATGACCTGGGAAGGCAGAAAATGAAACTGGAGGTCCGGGTGACGAACACCGGCTTCGGACCGAATAAAGCCACCGGCTTCAAGGTGGGCTGTACGGCAGGCGCCCTTGTCGTTGTTGATGAACCAAGTAACACCGGCGATTGTCTTGTGAGGCTGATGCGTGTACTTGTACAGCGTCAGCGGTTGTGTGCAGGCCTGCTGCACATACAGTTCCAGATGGTCCTGCAGGTTTTGCCCAACGCCCGGGCGGTGTGCGACGACGTCGATGCCGAGTGCTTTAAGATCGGTTTCATCGCCAATGCCGGAGAGCATTAATAGTTGCGGTGAATTAATGGCGCCGCCGCTGAGAATGACTTCCCGCTTTGCTTTGACGCGCACGGTTTTATTATTCTGAACGTACTCAACGCCAACGGCGGTATCACCTTCAAACAGAATTCGCTGCACCATGGCACCGGTTTCCGCACGCAGATTGGGGCGGTCGAGTACCGGGCGCAAGTAGGCCTGAGCGGTGTTCCAGCGCTTGCCCTGCTTGATGGTCATGTCCATGACCCCGAAGCCTTCCTGCTGATAGCCGTTCATGTCGCTGGTGTGCGGGTATCCGGCTTGCTGGCCGGCTTCAATGAAGGCACCAAACAGGGGGTTTGGCTGATCCCCGGTGTGAACGTTCAGGGGCCCGTCGCCACCGCGGTAATCGTCGGCACCCACTTCCCGGGTTTCGGCCTTGCGAAAATAAGGCAGCACATCGGCGTAAGACCAGCCTTCGGCGCCCTCTTCCTGCCAGCGATCGTAATCGTAGGCGTGGCCGCGAATATACACCATGGCATTCAATGAGGAACCGCCGCCCCACACCTTTCCGCGCGGCCAATACAGCTTGCGGTTGTTCATGTGGGCTTGCGGTTCGGTGTGGTAATACCAGTTGTATTTATCATCGCCGAGGTTGTAGGTCAGCGCTGCGGGCATGTGTATTTTCCAGGTGTCGTCCTTACGGCCGGCCTCCAGCACCAGTACCTCGACGTTGCTGTCTTCCGACAGTCGATTGGCCAGCACGCAACCCGCCGAGCCCGTGCCCACAATGATGTAATCCGTTGTCTGATCGAACGAAACAGTCATATCCAATAAATACCCACTCAATTCATATCATGCAGCGCGCTGGCGCGTTGCTGTTTAAAACGGCGACTCAACCGGCCCCATACCCACGTAAACCGATTTGATCTGGGTATAGTGGTTCAGGGTTGCCAGGCCATTCTCGCGGCCAATGCCCGAATGCTTGTAACCGCCCACCGGCATCTCGGCCGGGGAATTTCCGTAGGCGTTGATCCAGCAAATACCCGCCTGCAATTGGCCAACCAAGCGATGCGCGCATTGAATATTGTTGGTGAAGACTCCGGCCGCCAGGCCGTAGTCGGTCTTGTTGGCACGCGCGATTACCTCGGCTTCGTCCTCAAATTTCATAACAGACATCACCGGGCCAAATATCTCATCGCGCACCTGAGGCATATCATCGGTGCAATCTGCGAACACGGTCGGCCGCACAAAATAACCTTGCTCAAAGCCTTCGGGGTGAACGGCATCGCCGCCCGTCACCAAACGGGCACCGGATTCGACACCGGCTTTGATGGCGGCCAAAACCTTGGCCTGATGGTCTGCGGAAATCAGCGCACCCATGTTGGTGTCCGGATGCATTGGGTCGCCAAAGACGACATTGCGCTCGGTCCGGTCTTTGACCTTTTCAAGAAAGGCGTCGTAGATATCCGCATGTACGAAGACGCGGGTGCCATTAGTGCAGACTTCGCCCTGGGTATAGAAATTGGCGAGCAATGCCGCGCCCACGGCGTTGTCGAGATCGGCATCGGGGAAAATAATCAGCGGTGATTTGCCACCCAGTTCCATGGTGACATCTTTTAAGGTGCTCGCTGAATCGGCCATGACTTTTTTGCCCGTACCGACTTCACCGGTGAAGGAGACTTTGGCAATGTCCGGGTGAGCCGTCAGTGCCTGGCCGACACGATGATCGCCCTGCACCACGTTAAACACACCAGCCGGCACGCCCGCCTCGATGAAGATTTCAGCCAGTTTGGCAGCACCCCTCGGCGTTTCTTCCGAAGGCTTGAACACCATGGCGTTGCCGCAGGCTAGTGCCGGTGCGGCTTTCCAGCAGGCGATCTGCAAGGGGTAATTCCAGGCGCCAATACCCGCACACACACCCAGAGGTTCACGCCGGGTATAGAAAAAATCACCGCCCAGGTCGTGATGCGTCCCTTCAATAGCGGACGTTAGCCCGGCGTAATATTCAATGGCATCGGCTCCGGTGACGACATCGACCACACTGGCTTCCTGCCAGGGTTTGCCGGTATCGAGTACCTCGATGCGTGCCAGTTCATCATTGCGTTCACGCAACAGCGCTACGGCTTTGTTCAGAATGCGGGTACGCTCCATGGCACTCATGGCCGACCAGGTTGCAAAGCCGCGTTGCGCTGATTGCACAGCAGCATCCACCAGAGCGGCATCGGCCTGCTCAACCTGATACAAAACGGCACCCGTCGCCGGGTTGACGACCGGAAAGGTTTCACCGGATTGGCTGGGGCAATAGGCACCATCGATAAAAGACTGCAACAAGGCAGACGTGGCCGGGGCTGTCATTTCAGGCAGACTCCTTCAATACATTGGGTTTGGACGGAATCGAGGCGATCATCTGGTTGACATGATGACGGCACACCGCGATGCACTGCTCGGCGTCGATGCCTTCCTGTGTAAGGGCACCGCGTAACCACAAGCCGTCAATCAGAGCCGCCAGCGAGGTAGCTGCCAGATGCGGATTGTCGTGACCGAGCGCCTTGAAACTGACTCGCAGATTGCTGTGTAAACGCGATTTGTTGATTTGCTGCAACCGGGCAAAGGCCGGTTCATGCATGGCACTGCTCCAGAACGCCAGCCAGGTTTTGGCCGAGAGGCTGTCGGTCTGAGTTTTTGAAAAGTTGGTGGCAATGATCGCCGCCAAACGATCTTGAGGGGTCGGGTTCTCTGGCAACCGGGTCAGCAGGTCCACTTTGAGCTGCTGCAGCAAGTCCAGCATGGTGGCTTCCAGCAACCCCAGCTTGTTCCCGAAATAATGCGCGATGATGCCGGCCGATACGCCGGCCCGGCGAGCAATGCTCTGCACCGTTGTTGCGCTATAGCCCACCTCACCGATCGACTCGAGCGTCGCGTCGATCAGTTGTTTGCGCCTTATGGGTTCCATTCCGACCTTTGGCATAACGTTTCACTCGTCCTGTCTCAATGAAAAGAATCTCAATTGACCGGATTTTACCACCAAATGATCACCGTTCTTTTTTTGATTGATCGTTCAATATAAAACAAGGTAATGCAACGACCCCTAAAGTTCAAGGACGAAGTTGACACTTTCTTTAATGTTGAAAGAGGTTGTTCGGCGGGAAACAGAGACTCAACCGGCTCGAACATCGTTTCGTGATCGAAACGAATAGTTGAGCCGGAGCACTAGAAGACTGTCAAAGTCAGGAGGGTTGTCGGATGAGGATCAGTCTTTTTCCAAATTCAGCGAGGCTGAGTTAATGCAGTAGCGCAACCCGGTTGGTGCCGGACCATCCGGGAATACGTGGCCCAGGTGAGCTTCGCACTGAGCGCATAGCACCTCGATGCGAGTCATGCCATGCGAACGGTCTTCCCGCTCGATGATGGCATCCCGGTTCAGGGATTCGTAAAAGCTGGGCCAGCCGCAGCCGGCATCGAATTTAGTATCGGACCGGAACAGTTCTGCGCCACAGCACACGCAGCGGTACAACCCCGGGGTTGTGGTGTCCCAGTAGGTGCCGGTAAAGGGGCGTTCAGTGCCGGCATGCCGGGTTACCCGATATTGCTCTGGCGTGAGTTCCGCACGCCATTGGTCATCAGTTTTCACAATTTTATCCGTCATGCGGGTCTCCCATAGGAAAGTGTCTGGCGTCGCCTTATACTCAGCGCAATGAAACAGGTTTTGAGCCCTCAGGGAGGCCGTGGCCGCCGAGGGCAGTACAACAAAGCCCAGTGTACGCTATTCATCCTATTCCGGCTTTCATCCCCGGTTCGATTCAACGCATCCTCAGGAGTGCCATGAAAACGCTGCATAAATCTCACAAGCTGGCCAATGTGTTTTACGACATTCGCGGGCCCGTTCTCGACGAAGCGCGGCGCATGGAGGATGAAGGCCACCGTATTTTAAAGCTGAACATCGGCAATCCCAAACCCTTCGGCTTTGATGCGCCGGACGAGATCATCACCGATGTTATCCGCAACCTGCCTCAGGGTGAGGGCTACAGCGATTCAAAAGGCCTCTACTCAGCGCGCAAGGCGGTGATGCAATACTACCAGCAGCGTGATGTTCAGGGCGTCGAGATCGACGACATTTACCTCGGTAACGGGGTCAGCGAACTGATCCAGCTGGCTTGCATGGGCTTGCTCAATACCGACGACGAAGTACTGGTACCGGCACCCGATTACCCGCTGTGGACCGGCGCCGTTACGCTTTCCGGCGGCAAAGCCGTGCATTACCACTGTGATGAAGGCGCCGACTGGTTTCCGGATCTGGAGGACATTCGCAGCAAGATCACCGAGCGCACCAAGGCAATTGTGCTGATTAACCCGAACAACCCAACCGGAGCGGTCTATTCCAAACAGCTATTGCTGGATGTTGTGGAACTGGCACGCCAGCACAGCCTGGTGATTCTGGCCGATGAGATCTACGACAAAATTCTGTATGACGAGGTCGAACACCACTGCCTCGCAGCCCTGTCTCAGGATGTACTAACGCTGACCTTCAACGGCTTGTCGAAGTCCTACCGACTGGCCGGGTTTCGCTCCGGCTGGCTGGTTGTCAGCGGCCCGAAGCACAAAGCCAGCGACTTTATTGAAGGGCTGAACATGCTCGCCAGTATGCGGCTCTGTGCGAACGTTCCGGCCCAGCATGCCATTCAGACGGCTTTGGGCGGCTACCAGAGTATTAACGACCTGATCATTCCCGGTGGGCGCATGCGCGATCAGCGGGATCTATGCTATGAACGCATTGAAGCCATTCCCGGTCTCAGCTGTGTGCAGCCCAAGGGCGCGCTTTATATGTTTGTTAAAATGGATAAACAGAAATTCAAGCTGACCGACGATGAACGCCTGGTGCTCGACCTGGTGCGTCAGGAAAAAATGCTGGTGGTGCACGGCCGCGGCTTTAACTGGCCTGACGTCGATCACTTCCGGCTGGTGTTCCTGCCGCCGCGCGAAGTGCTGAACGACGCCATGAACCGGCTTGAACGCTTTTTCAGCCACTACACCCAGGCCTGACTCATAAACTCAGGCCTCTTGAATTTGAGCCAGGGGAAATCCGATGCTGGATATTCACATCACGGAATTCTACAACGACATGGCGCGCATTCTGGCGACGCTGTACCGCCATTTCCCGCGCCAGGTGTCGATCTACATAGAAGACATCAGCGGTCCGGACACCCCGGATGAATACGGTCTGCACAGCGACCGCCATATAGCCTGCTTCAATACCGTACTGTGGCTGACCGAAGAAGGCCTGATGCGCTTCAGCGATCACGAACGAACGCTGGCGGTGAACCATTGTGTACTGACGCTCGATGGCTTTCGATTGCTCAGCCACATCGACCCGGTCGAAGGCGGCGTATCGCGCATCGACGAATTGCGCGTTGCGTTACAGGAAGGCTCATCCGACATGACCGAAGCCGTCTTACGCCAGTTGCTAATGGAACACCGGCCCAACCGGTAATTCAGGGTTCTTTTAGCCAGCGCTTTCGGTAGGCACCGTCGGCATCAAACTGGCTAACCTGTTTGTCAAGATTGAACACCCGCCCACCGCGAGGGTCGGCCCCCACCCCGGCTATGTACTGCCAGTTGCCATAGTTGCTGGCGACATCGTAATCCACCAGAAAGTGCTCAAACCAGGCTGCACCCAATCGCCAGTCAAAACGGCCGTCATAAATACAGGCGCTGGCGATGATCTGTCGCATCCGATTCGACAGATAGCCGGTACTTTCCAATTGCACCCGGCCTGCACGCACCAAAGCATGGGTGTCGGCATTCTGCAGCCAGCGTTCGAATTCACCCGCATCTGTTGACCCGCTATGCTTACCTTGACGACCCGGCGAGATGAACAACTCTCGCCCCCGATGCCGGCTGTACCATTGAAAATACTCTCGCCAGAGTAGCTCGAAATATAGCCAATAGGTCGACTCGTTACGGTCAACCTCCCTCTCGAACCGGGCAATCTCAGCCGCTAACCGCCGGACCGATAAGGCTCCGGCGGATAACCAGGGAGACACCTTGCTGGAGGCAGACACATCATCCAGCGCATTGCGCGTAACCTTGTAGGTCAGGATGGACTGGTCTTTCCAGAGATAACGCGCCAAATGGTCAACACCACTGACCTCCCCGCCCGCAAACGGGGTTTCGGACTGGCCGGTCCCAGGGCCAAATTGTTGCTGATCCGCATCGAATTTGCTTGGTGCAGCGGGTAAAGCGGCGGGCTTGTTGAGTGGCGTTACGGGTGTGAGGCCCAGCTTTTCGATAGAACGCCGGAACTTGGAAAAGGTTTCGGGCAAAGCGTCGAGCCTGAATGGCAGGCCGACTTCATCGAAGAGCGTCAGCGTTTCAACCAGGTCGCAGCGGACTAATGGCAAGGCAGCCTCAATAGCCTGCCATTGTCGCATTTCATCAAACGCAGTGGGCCGACTGGTCACCAGCCGCTGAGCGCCCAGGGAGTTTACCACCTCCGGCACGCCTTCTTCAGGCCGTTGCCAGCGAATCACGAGCGAATGCCCCAGAGTGTTCAGTGCAGCTTCAAGCGATACTAAGCTGCGCCGGGTAAACGCCCAGCGGTGAGGCCCCATCGGCGACCACCCGAAGGGCCCGGGCTCGAACCAGCGCGGATCGATCATGTACACACACACCAGTGCCGAACCCTTGGCAGCTTCATGCAACGCCGGGTTATCATCAAGACGCAGGTCACGCGTCAGCCAGTAAACGGTGGTCATGCCAGTGCCTTTGGAGAGAGCTTCACAAGCAATACGATGGCAAAACGAATCAGGATGGGTGCCAGATCATTGAGAGCGATGCGACTGCATCACAGACCCCGCAGTCAAACACGACGGTCACTTTTTATGGGTGTGGTACAGATCATCGATCGAGTAATCGAACAATTGCTTCACATAGGTTTTTGCTTCTGCGAGTGACACTTCGTCGACAGTTTTAGAAACTGACTTGCGCCCAACAATCCCCAAAAACCCTTTTTTGGCGATAATGTTGAGTTCCAGAAACCCTTTGTCCACCTCGATCGGCACGAGTTGAAGGCTGACCTGCGCTCCGTTTTCACCCGATCGTGAAAAGAACAATCCGCCGCCCTCACCCAGCTCTTCGGTCAGCGCGATTTCCGAAGCCCAGGGGGTACTGATCGATGAGTTCACGTGCGTCTCCCGCCCCTTTCAGCCGCCGATGGTGTTCGACCAGCTCAGGGCCCTCGATCCGATGTGAGTAAAATACTTCGACCATGCTCAGTCCCTGTTTCTTTGGGTTCAAAGACCCGGTTGGTAAATCCTTCGTTGGGTACTGATTATGACATGCAGGGCTTCAAGTTGAAGCCCTGCCCTCGAAACGATATGTTCAGAAGTGACTCTTATTTCAGTTCAAATTCAAACTCTAGGCCGACGGCATCACGTTGTTTGAAACCCTTCCAGGTGGTGCCTGCTTCTTCGTCACCGTCCTGTGCCAGAGGGATCAGGTCGAAGTAGGCGCTGCGATCTTCACCTTTCAGGTACTGCTCAAAAAACGCCGTGGCGAAATGCTGCGCGATGTTGTTCATCCGGGTATTGTCCCAGACGGCATCGGCATAGTGGTCAAACCCGTCTCCGGTGGCATACACCTCCTGAGGGGCAGGCATGGGGGCCGCCGCATTGTGGTTCGCGTTCTGAAAGGTCAGCAGGTATTTATCGATACCCGACAATCCCTGGTAAAGCGGTTTTATTCCGCCGTCATAATTTGAGACATCGTCGACACTGCCACCGATCACCATCACCGGCACATCGATATTGGCCAATCCAGCCGCATCCCAAAGTCCATATTGATTACCCCACGGACCAATGGCAATAGCAGCCTTAAACCTTGAATCCACGGTATCCTGATACCCCGGATCGCTTAACTGTCGCTGACTCAGTAAGCCCAACTGTGTCGGCGTGCCGCCAAATGGCAAGGACGTAGCACTCTCACTTAGCCCGCCCCCAACAGTATTGATCGCACCATAACCACCCATTGAATACCCGATGATGCCTGCGTTACTGGCATCAACCAGTCCACCGAAAACACTTGAACTGTCATCATTGAGCCGCGCCATTTCCTGGAGCACATAGTTTTGGTCCAGAGACCTGTTGAGCAGGGTACTGGCGAAAACAGACTGGTCTGAATAGGTACTCTCCATATGATCAATCGAGACCACCACAAACCCTTTGGAAGAAAGGTTTTCGCCAAAATGAGACATCAGATACCGGTTACCGGGATACCCATGTGAAACCAGTATCAGTGGAAACGGGCCGCCTGAATACAAGGGTGTGGCATCCCTGGCGGCTCGACCACGCAGTGTGGCGATTGTCTGACCGTCCCGGGTTATGGCTTTCGATGTACGATCGGCAACGTCGTCACTGACGGCTTCAGCCGGGTACCAGACCTCCAATGTCAACGAACGATCATAGGTAGCAAGACCGTCTTCAGAGGAGCTGGCCAAGTCTGTCTGGTTTTCATTGACCACCGTCAGGGTGGTCACCCCGGTTTCATAGCTACCCAGTGCTGCAAGCTCCGGCGCGTCACCTCGAACCACGTCAGTAGGGTTGATACGAGCTTCATGGCTCATGGGTGCGCTGTCACCCTCTGAACTGCTGGTATTACAACCGGTAAGCATCAGCGTTGCGACCGCAAGCGGAAGAAAGAGTGTCTTCATGATTTTCCCTTTTGTTTGGTTTTTTTCTTATTTGAGCCAGAAATCTAGAGAACGCTTTCAGGCTTTACAATAATTTCGCACCATTTGTGCCTTTTTTGAACTAATTAGCAGCTTATATCCGAAGTATTACAATTTAACGAAAGAAAACGTTTTCATATTAATGTCACACGCTGACTTAAAAAGAAAAAATAAGAACACACCAACACAACATTACGATCACTGTGTTCAGGCGTGAAAGCCACCGCCCCCCTTTTCGGACGATTTTCCATTATCATCAGACCGCTCACTCACCGATCAAACCGATCACCACACTGAACACCCGGGAACCCAAATGGCTCCTTACTCTGCACGCAGCCTTTGGCTGAAAGCGACACCTATCCTGTTTGTGGTGCTCTGGAGCACCGGCTTTATCGGCGCCAAATACGGGCTGCCCTACGCCGAGCCATACACCTTTCTGTTTGTACGATTTATCGGCGTACTCGCCGTCTTATTTGTACTGATACAATGTCTGAACGAGCACTGGCCGCAGACACCTCGGCTCTGGGTGCATATTGGCGTTGCCGGCATGCTCGTTCACGGGCTGTATCTCGGTGCAGTGTTTACCGCTATTGGTCTTGGCATGCCCGCCGGGGTGACGGCGCTGATCGTCGGATTGCAGCCACTGGTTACCGCTGTTTTGGCCCGGTTCTGGCTGAATGAGACCATTCGACGCCGGCAATGGCTGGGCATTTTACTGGGGCTTATTGGTATTATTCTGGTGTTATCCGAGCAACTGGATTTGAATAATCCCGGACATATCTTTATCGGTTTTGGCTGGGTCGCCGTGCTGAGTGCCTTGTCAGCCCTACTGGGTATCTCGGTAGGAACCCTCTATCAAAAGCGATACTGCACCGACATGCCGCTGGTTACCGGCACCTTTATCCAGTATCTCGGGGCTTGTTTCATACTCGGCCTTGGTGCCTGGTTGTTTGAAACGCGCATCATCGACTGGACGCCCACCTTCACACTGGCACTGCTCTGGTTGATTTTCGGACTGTCGATAGCGGCCATATTGTTATTGATGACACTGATTCGGCGCGGAGCGGCCTCCCGCATTGCCAGTCTGTTTTACCTGGTACCACCCGTCACCGCCATAGAAGCCTGGGTGCTGTTTGGTGAAACCCTGGGGCTCGTTGCACTGGCCGGCATCGCAATAGCGGTCCTAGGCGTGGCCCTGGCAGTGAAGCCACCCAATTAGAGACGATTAACTTACGCGAACACCAAAGGGAAGTTATACTCCCTCGAACAGAGTTTTATCTGGGGGATCCCATCCTCTACTGGGAGGTAGAATGCGGAGTAGATGCAGTAGGCAAGGTTCGGTCATTACCCTGTGTACTGCCACGCTAGTTTGGGCGTTCATTGGCATCGCGACCGCCGCCGTCATTCCAGCCAACGACCTGCCCGGGGATCTTGCGGGCCGGGTAGAGCTGCTTCAGGAACCGGCTGACGCATCGGCATGGAGCCTGAGCACGGCCCTCAACGCCCCCGAGTCAGAGTGGGTACCCATTTCCAACTCCGTTTTAAACTTCAGTTTCAATGCTTCAGCCTACTGGGTTCGGTTTACCCTTTACAACCCGACTGACGCCAATATTCGACTGATATTCGATGTCGCCCAGCCACTGCAAGATTATATTGACGCCTGGCTGGTGGATGAAAACAACACAGCCTTCCGAACCTGGCAAACCGGTGACCGACGTCCAACCTCAGGCCGACCTTTCCCCTACCGGGCGTTTGCGTTTCCAATCAGTATCGAACCCGATCAACGGATTCAATTTATCGCCCGGTTCGATACCCACGACGGCCTCTATGACGCCCTGCCCCTGTCGCTGGTCAGCCAGGGAACCTTTTTCATGCAAAAAGACAGGGAAGCACTCTGGTTTGGGTTTTACTACGGCGCAATAACGATATTACTGCTGTACAACCTGCTCGTCGGTATAGCCACTCGCGAACGGGATTTTCTCTTGTACAGCCTTTATTTGGGATGTTTCTTGCTCTGGAATCTGGCATTCCGAGGCTACCTTGCACTGGGCCCACTGGCGAATGCGCCCATCATGAACAACATGGCGACCGCAGTGTTCGGCGGCACCATCTTTATCTCGCTGATTGTTTTCACACGCCGGTTTCTATCGTTGAACACGCGCATGCCACGCACGGACATCACGCTGATGATCCTGGCAGCGGCCATGACCATACCGATTACGCTGGCGATGCTGGACCACTACGCCCTGGTCTTCCAACTGATCATTCCGCTGGCACTGATCATCATGCTGGGCGTACTGGGCGTCTCTACCTATCTATCAATAAAGCGTATTCGCACAGCACGCATCTACCTGCTCGCCTGGGTATTCCTGATCGCCTCTGCATTTGCTTATTACGGGCGCGTGCTGTCACTGGTGCCTTCTACCTGGCTTACCGAGAATGCCTTGAACATCGGTTCGTTGATTGAACTGCTGGTTTTGTCTCTCGCTATGGCAGATCGCATTCGAGTACTTAAGCAGGAACGACTGGAAGATCAGACCTACCTGATCGACCGGGAACGCGAGATGAATCAGGAATTGAAAGAGCAAGTTGCACTCAAGACCAGGGAATTAAAGCAACTTGCGGATCGCTTTGAGCAGGAGTCGATTACCGACGCGCTCACCGGCCTGAAAAACCGCAGAACGTTTGAGTCGACTCTGGAGCAGTCAGTCCGCCAGCAAGACCGTGACAACCCATGGCTTTGCCTGGCATTGATCGACCTTGATTACTTCAAGAACTTCAACGACCAGTACGGACATCCGCAAGGTGATAAGCTGCTGGAACAACTTGGCCAGGTGTTATTGCACACCTTTCAGCGCAGTGACGACTGTGTTTTCCGAATGGGTGGAGAAGAGTTTGGGGTTGTGTTCCGAACCGATTCGACCGAGGCGATTACCGCCATGTTGCAGGAATTCCAGAAGGAACTGGCCTCAATTTCAACCCAGGCCAGCACCGAGCCGGTAACGGCCTCCGTTGGCGTTGCCTGTGTGCCCAACGGCAGCGGGGTTTCCCCAAACGAGCTTTACGTACGCGCCGATGAATTGCTGTATCGATGCAAGTCGGAAGGGCGTAACCAGTACCGTATTGAGCAACTTGACGGACCTGCCACAGGAAAAGACTTTGCCCGCTGCTAATTCCTAGCCAGCGGCTAAACTGCCTTATTGAGTTTTCAACAGCACCTTGAATTCTGCTAAACCCAATCAGGAGAGCAACCATGGAGACGATTAACCGATTGCTACTGAACGTGCTGTCAGACAACTTGGAAGCCAGCAAGGCGTTTTATACGACCCTGTTCGATTTCGAGGTGGACTACGACAGCGACTGGTTTGTGCATCTGATCTCAACCAGCCACCGGCTTGAGCTCGGTATCATGAGCGTCAATAGCGACATTCTGCCTACTGGCATTCAGCCGCAGCCCAGGGGGTTCTACGCGACCTTGGTCGTGGGTGATGTGGATGCGGTGTTCGAGACGGCGAAGAACACAGGATTAACCGTGCTCAGCGAACCGGAAGATACCTTCTACGGCCAGCGTCGCCTGGTGCTCGAAAGCCCCGAAGGCAGCATCATCGACGTATCGGCGCCCATACCGGATTTTTCACCGGAACACCTTCAGTGAAATGAACCTTACTGGTGGTCTGGAAAAAATACAGAAAAGTCGACCCATAGCAGCGATGTCGCCCGGCTAAAGTACGAAACCCAGTTTACTTAGCCATTCCCGCGATTCATCAGGCACATTAGCAAGCCTGGACGCTGCCAGTTCGCGACGTTTTGGGTAATGTTTGCGCAGACTGTCGAACGTAGCCGGCTGAATCTGGCCGTTGTCCAGGGCGTAATGCATGGCCACCGTGTCGCGGGCCGGGTCATGCAAAGCCTGAATCAGTTCACTGCCTAGCTGTTCGGGGGTGTCGGCGTCAAAAAAGTGGACGTCGAGCATTGGGCCTTCCGGTAAATCCGGCCCTGACGGTAACCGCTGGCTGGCCCACGGATACAGAGCCTCTGCCAACATGCGAGTACCGGTCCATTTGCCTTCCTGGCTGTAGCCAGCCACATGGGGGCTGGCCTGATAGACCGCACTGAGTAAGGCTTCACTTACCCGGGGCTCGTCTGGCCAGACGTCGAGCACCGCCTTTATCTTGCCAGCCTCAAGCGCCGCTTGCAGCGGGGGTTCCTGGATCACCGGGCCACGGCCGGCGTTGATCAGCCACGCACCCGGCTTTAGCCAGGCAAGCTGTTCCTCACCGATCATGCCTTCGGTCGCATGATCGCCCACCCGGATCAGGGGGGCGTGCATGCAGACAATGTCGGAGGCTTGCAACAGGGTACGCAAGTCCACGAAACCGCCCTGCCCGCCCTGTTCAGCCCGCGGTGGATCACACACCAGCGTGCGAACCCCCAAAGTCTGCAAACGCTCAACCAGCTTGCCGCCGACGTTACCTGCGCCGACGACGCCAATGGTCTGTTGCCACCAGGGCAATTCCAGATCGAGATGCAGACGGGAAAAGACAGACAACACCCAATCGACGACAGACTGAGCATTGCAGCCGGGGGCATGGTGAAACGCGATACCCTGCTCTGCCAACCAGTCCTGATCGATGTGATCGGTACCAATGGTGGCACTGCCCACAAACCGGACGGGCGTACCCTCGAGTAACTCGGCGTTAACCCTGGTAACGGAACGCACCAGCAAAACGTCGGCGTTCATCAGATCGGATCGGGAGACTGTGCGACCCGGCAGCCGGGTCAGGGAAGCAGCGAGCCCTGAGAACCAGGGCTCAACGTGGGGCATGTTCTCGTCTGCTACGATGCGCAGCCCCGGTCGGTCTTGAGCCACTTAGGCAGAACCGTCTTTACGGTTGCCCCGATTATTGTCTTCTTCAACCGGGTCAGCATCGTCGGCGTTTGCCACTGCAGCCGCTTCAGATGTCTGGGTCTCAGCGGTTTCTGCCGTCGGTTCCGTGTCGGAATTTTTGTCATCTGTTTCTTGCTGATCAGCGTTGTCTTTTGCCTGTTCAGCGTCTTCGTCGGCTTTCGACAAGGGAGTCGTCTCGCCAATTTCAGCCAACCACTCTACGGGTGGCTGTTCCAGCTCGATCTTGCGTTTGATGTAGTCTTCAATCGCCGGAATCTGGAAAGAGTCGTCTTCACAGGCAAAGCTGATCGAAACACCCTTGGCGCCAGCACGGCCGGTACGGCCAATGCGGTGCACGTAATCTTCGGCATCTTCCGGCAGGGTGTAGTTGACCACGTGCGAGACGCCTTCAACATGAATGCCCCGGCCGGCGACATCGGTCGCGACCAGCACGGGCACCTTGCCTTCCTTGAAGTTATCGAGCGTTTTGATGCGCTTGGCCTGGGGCACTTCGCCCGACAACACTTCGCACTGAATACCGTCTTTGCCAAGGCGTTCGCTCAGGTCCCGAACGATGTCTCGACGGTTGGCGAATACCATTACCCGGTCGGCGTTTGGCTGACGCAGGACGTGCCGCAACAGGGGGTATTTTTCAGCAGTGGTCACCAGATAAACGTGCTGCTCGACATCTTCAGCGGTTTTCACCGTGGGCTCAACTTCAACCCGAACCGGCTCACGCGTCCAGCGCTCGGCCAGATTGAGGATGTCGTACGAGAACGTCGCTGAGAACAGCAATGTCTGGCGCTCTTCGGTTTTCGGCGTGGCCCGCACAATGGTCTTGATGTCCGGAATAAAGCCCATGTCGAGCATGCGGTCGGCTTCATCGATGACCAGCGTTTCCACCTGATCCAGAAAGACCTGCTTGCGGTTCATGAAGTCGATCAGTCGGCCCGGCGTGGCAACCAGGATGTCCAGCCGGCTTTCTTCCAGCTGCTTGCGCTGTTTGTCCATGTCCATACCACCGACCAGAGCAGCCACTTTCAGGCGACTGTGCTTGGTCAGGGCTTTGGCATCTTCAGCAATCTGCAGTGCCAGCTCTCGCGTCGGTGCGAGAATGAGCGCGCGGGGTTCACCGGCGTACTGCTCTGGCAAACGATGCTCCATCAGGTCGGTAATCACCGTAATCAGGAAGGCTGCGGTTTTACCGGTACCGGTTTGCGCCTTGCCGATGCAATCATGGCCCGCCAGGGTATAAGGCAGCGTCATCGCCTGGATGGGGCTGCAATACTGGTAGTTCATTTCATGAATGGCGCGCATCAAAGCGATGGGCAAAAACAGATCGTGGAAACGAACTTTGCCAGGTTCTTCGGGGACTTTGAATTGAGAGATGTGCCAACGGGGTTTACGAGGTTTTCTAGCTTGACTTGTCACAGATTCACACAGACCAATATAGTTGGAGGCACTCGGCGATTCACCGGCCGGGCACCTGTTGGTTTTACGGCAACTGACCCGTCCGCCCTGTCAGGACCGGCAATATGGATCGTTACCCTTCGTTTTCCGAAGACCACCCGGTTCTCATACGTCGGGGATGGCAAACTTCGGCGGTAAAGCCTTACTAAAGAACTCAACAAGGGCCACTGGCTCACTCGTTGTTTACACACTTGCCAGCATCAGTCGGGTTTGCCACCCGGGCGTGGCGACGGGCTTCATCGGCCTGTCATACACGGCATCGGCGGCAGGGGCTGGGCCCGCGACACCGATTTCAGACAGGGTGTCACTCCCGCGGCTGCGCAAGCGGTGCCGATTGTAACGCACTTTTTATGCACTCTCGACTTTTTCAGCTCCGCCGACCCGTTTCTGCGGAAACACTTGGCCAACGGACGGGCGGGCCGCTCACTTAGAGGACCAGTCCGGCGCAAGCCGGCGAATCAGCACCGAGGTATCGCATCGGTTCATGCCCGCATCCTGCAATTGCTGATAGTAGCCATTCACTTCGGTCGCAATGGGCAGATCCAGGCCCAGGCGACCCGCTTCAGCCAGGGCATAGTTCAGGTCCTTGCGCATCCAGTCGATGGCGAAGCCAAAATCGAATTTGTCTTCAGCCATGGTGAGTGCCCGATTGTTCAATTGCCAGCTCTGCGCTGCACCGCCGCCTAATACCTGCTGCACGTCTTCGATATTTAGCCCGGCCGCTTTGGCAAGCGAAATGCCTTCAGCCAGACCTTGCAAAATGCCGGCAATACACACCTGGTTAACCATTTTACACAGCTGGCCACTGCCTGCCGGCCCCAGCAATCGGGATTGCTTGCCCGTGGCACCAAACAAGGGCTGGGCCCGTTCAAAAGCCTCAGACTCGCCGCCGCACATAATACTCAACTGACCGTTTTCAGCCCCAGCCTGACCACCTGACACCGGCGCATCGATAAACCAAAGGCCTTTACCGCGACACGCTGCATCCAGCTCACGCGCCAAATCCGCCGAGGTGGTGGTATGGTCGATGACCAGCATGCCCGGCCTGGTCTGGGCGAGCGCTCCGTCGTCGCCGAGCAGTACCGACCGAACATCGTCATCGTTTCCCACGCAGACTAAAATGGCATCGGCGTCTTTGGCGGCTGCAGCGGGCGTATCAGCCTGGCGACCACCGTAGTTATCCACCCACAGCGCCGCCTTGCTTTCGGTTCGATTGTAGACACAGACGTCGAACCCGGCTTGCTGCAGATGCCCGGCCATGGGAAACCCCATGACCCCCAGACCCAAAAAGCTGACGCGCTTAATTGCAGCCATTTATTCGCCCTCATTCTCTGTTCAGAATTTGTCGACCATAAGCGACGCCTGGTGCGCGCGTCCAGTCATAGATTGGTAGGATTAGCGGGGAAGCTCAACAAAACAATGGGCTTGCGGCCAGGGCTGGCCGAACTGATCACAGAGTCGTTTCACCGCATCATGTGCCCGAGCTGGCAGCCCATCGGTCAGATACCGGGCAGCCTGTCGCTGCACGGCCTGGCGAAAAGGCTGGCTGTCGGTCGGAATGCCGTTCAGGTTATCCGTACTGGTGCGGAACGGCCGGCCCGTCGCCAATGCCAGCCACCACTCAATGGCCTGGGGTTTTACTTCAACCTGCTCAAATGCCGCCTGCTGCCTGGCATCGCGCCCATCCGGACAGTACCAGTAGCCATAGTCTTCCAGCATACGGCGCTTAGCTCCGGCCAGGCACCAGTGGGCCAACTCGTGCAGAGCACTGTTAAAGTAGCCGTGAGCGAAAACGATACAATTCAGATCATCGGCTGCGGCTGCCGGCAGGTAAACCGGCTCACCGGAACCGGGCACCAGGCGCGTTTGCCAGTCTCGCGCCAGCCAGGGGCTCAGACAATCGAGCAGTTCTTTAACACCCGCTTCCCATTGCGCAACCGGCAGAGCATAGACGCCACTGCATGCGCCGGGCTGGGTACTTAGGGTGTCTGACTGCATGGGTTCGCCTTCGAATCGTTCGCCGGGCAGTTTACTGTTTGCGAAACACTACGCAAGTCAGGCCTCGCCGATTAAACACCGCATGGCGAAACGCCCCAAAAGTGCGCATACTATTGCGCCTTCAAATACAGCGCCTCTTAAACAAGGTACGTCACGTCAAGGATTTCGCAGTGGACCAGAGTCATCAGCCCAAACCCATTCGTCAGGCCAGCCTGGTCAGTCGTACACTGAGCGAATGGAAGACACTGGCCTTACTGGGCGGACCCATTCTGGTGGCCCAACTGGCACAGATGGCAAATGGAGTCATCGACACCATCATGGCCGGCCATGCCAGTGCTGAAGACCTCTCAGGCGTGGCGATTGGCACCAGCCTCTGGGTTCCCCTATTCCTGTTTTTCATGGGGGCACTCAGCGCCCTGCAACCCATCATTTCCGGCTACCGGGGCAGTAATTCGCTGAACCGCATCATGCCTATCACCTGGCAAGGGCTATACATCGCCGCCGGTGCGGCAGTGCTGATTATTCTGTTTCTGATTAATGTGCGACCCATTCTGGATGCGCTGCAACTGGAAACCAACACGGCGCGCATCACCCAGGGCTATTTATCTGCCTTTGCCTGGGGCATACCCGCCATTCTGGTGTTCGCCGCCCTACGCGGCCTGACCGACGGCCTTGGCCACACCAAGGCGTTTATGGCCTTTTCCCTGCTCGGCACCGGCATGAACCTGCCGCTGAACTACATTCTGATCTACGGCAAACTCGGCATGCCCGAGCTCGGCGGCATCGGCTGTGGCTGGGCCACGGCGATCTCCAACTGGGTCGCCGTTACTGGCTTCATCATCTACCTTAACCGCAGCCGGCATTACAGCCGCTTTCATTTGATCGACGACTGGGTCAAACCCCACTGGGCCGACATCAAATACGTGCTGAAACTGGGCGTACCCATTGGCTTTACCATCTTCATCGAAGCCAGCGTCTTCTCGGTGATTGCCCTGCTTCTGGCGCCGCTCGGACCGGTGGTGGTGGCTGGTCATCAGATCGCGTTGAATGTTGTGTCACTGGTGTTCATGGTGCCGTTGAGTCTCGGCATGGCGCTGACCCTGCGCATCAGTTTCCTGATTGGCGCCAAAGCGACAGATGCCGCCCGACTGAATGCCCGCAGTTCCCTGGTTCTGGTCATGGCGATCGCCGCCGTCTACGCAACCCTGTTCTTCCTGGGGTCAGACCTGATCGCCCGCCTGTACACCAGCGACCCGGAGGTGCAAGCCGTTGCCGGGCTCTTGCTGGCCTACGCCGCTATCTTCCAGATTGCCGACGTGATGCAGGTCACCTGCATCAGCGCCCTGCGCGGTTATCGCGACACCCGCATTCCGATGTACATCATGATGCTGTCGTTCTGGGCCATCTGCCTGCCACTGGGCTATGTGCTGACCTTCACCGGCTGGATCGTACCCGCCATGGGCGCCGCCGGTTTCTGGATCGGTCTGATTGCCGGCCTGACCAGCGCGGCGACGCTGCTGGTAATTCGCCTGTTCTGGTTCAGCCGGCAACCACTGGCCAATCTGGACGTGCCGGCCACCGCTTAAGGGCGCTCAGCGCCCGGCCTTCTGCACCCAGTACCGGTATTCATCGTCCAGCTTGGAATGCTGGACCAGGGTATGATTCAGAAATTCACAAAACTGGGGAATATCGCGCTCGGTTGCCGGATCCGTGGCAACCACACACACCACCTCATCCACCGCCATCTTCCGAATCTGACGATGCAACATCATCACCGGTTCAGGGCAACGCAGTCCGCGCGTATCCAGCAAATGATCAAATTCCGGGTCTGTCATGGGGGCTCCTGGTTTCCGCTTGTGGCTCGGCCTTCGTTGCATAGGCTCTGGGGCTTTAGTTCGGGGGTATTGGGTACGGTCCTTCGGGGTCGGCACGACCCCAGGCACCCAAGCAACCCCAGCCGACGAACCGGATTATAAAACCGGGCCGCCGGTTTTATAACTTGCTGTTTCCAAACAACCCCGGGCAAACGCCAGTGCCCGGTACTCTGACCAGAGTGACTGATTCAGACGCCAGCGCATAAAGCCAACATGGCCGCCGCGCAGCGGTGTTTCCAGCAGTAAATTGGGGGAAGCATTACTGGGACGGCGGTAACAGGGGCTGGCCAGAAACGGATCGTCGAGCGCATTGACCACCAGGGTTGGGCGGCGCAGCCGGTCGAGCACCTTTCCGCTGGAACAGCGGTGCCAGTAATCTTCCGCGTCTCGATAGCCGTGCAATGGGCCGGTGTAGCGGTCGTCGAACTGTTTGAAGTTTCGAATTTCGTCGTAGCCTGCCAGGCTGATCTGGTCGGGAAAGCGTTCGGCTTTGTCGGCAATCTTCCCTTTCAGATCGCGCAGAAAACGGCGCATGTAGATGCCCTGGGCTGGGCGAGCCAGGGCATGGGCGCAGGCCTCCAGATCCAGAGGCACGCTAAAGGCAGCGCCACCGATCACTGCTGCAGCCAGATCCGGCTCAGCCAGGGTTAGTACTGTTTGATTGCCGCCCATACTGAAACCGACCAGAAAAACCTTGTCGGCACCCTCAGCCATGCCATGGGCAATCACCGCTTTCAGGTCAGAGATAGCCCCGCTGTGATAAAAGCGCGGCAACCGATTCATTTCGCCACTGCAACTGCGAAAGTTCCAGGCAATGACGCGCCAGCCCGCGTCATGAAAATGGCGCGCCATGCCCTGAACATAAGCACGATGGCTGTTGCCTTCAAGACCATGACTGATAATGACCAGGGGGGCATCCGCAGATTGTGCTGGCAGTTCATCCAAATCCAGAAAGTCGCCGTCCTCCAGCTCCAGTCGTGTGCGCTGGTAGGGTACAGAGACCCGGCGGAAAACCGACGGCACAATGGATTGCAAATGACCGTTGGCCATGCCCCACCCGGCTACATAGGGCGGGAATTCAAGATCGTTGTGAGTCACGGAAATTTATATCGACCCTGGCTGGCGAAGTAAGGGCGGCATTCTACTGAAACAGGCCAGGCAGTGCGAGCTTGCGGGCGCTGATGTGGCCAGAAACCTGGGGTGCACCGGCCTTCAGGTCGTGGCTTTCAGCAACCCGTAAGCCAGTAACAACATGATGACAATCACAAACCCGGAATAGCGGACTTGCTGACAACGCTTGCAGGGCTTTTTGGCCATCAGGCGGCCCGGCGCGGCATATAGCGAGTACTCAGGGCGTCAAAAAAGCTTTCCCGCAACTGGGCAATCTCGCGCTTGACTTCATCGAGGGTGTGCAGCTCCTCGCCACTGAACTGATGCTTGTCGGCGTGGACCTGGCGGCGCAGATTCACGATCTTGGCCCCGTAGATGCGCAAGGCGCGTTCCAGCTTTTTCTCGCCCAGCAGCAGCAATGTACTTTCCGCTTCGGTCAGGTCATGAAACACCGTTACCAGCTCCTGCCCGACTCGGGTGAGCTCATCACGGCGGCTTCTCGGCCATTGTTGGCCGTAGCGGGCAAATTCAGTGGCCAGTGAGAGGTACTGCTGATAGACGTGGTGAACACGGCCCACGTTATTGGCAACCTGCTCCATCAATTCCCGGCGTTTGCGAAGGTCTTCTACCACTTTCTGATCCAGCGACGTATGCCGGCGCAGATACCACCAGAAGAAAAGACCACTGACCAGCATGCCGGTTGCGACTTTGACACCAGCATCGACCATTTCCAATGTGACCATGGGGTACCTCGTTAAATTTTTGACGGTTATCCAGCGATAGTCTCAAATTAGCAAGTTTCGTACCCAAACACCGGACACCCTGAAATGCGCGATTCAGTGGCCGCCAGAAGGCCACTGAATAACCGGCTCAGTTGCAAAAAACCTAAAAAAAACAACGCATTAGTGTTGACACATCAGACCGAATCACTAGAATACAACGCCGTTGCTCCTCGATAGCTCAGTTGGTAGAGCAGTAGACTGTTAATCTATTGGTCGCAGGTTCGAGTCCTGCTCGAGGAGCCAAAAATTTAACACTGGCGTCAAACCACCCAAAAGGGTGCGACGTCAGTTCGAGCTTATTCCTCGATAGCTCAGTTGGTAGAGCAGTAGACTGTTAATCTATTGGTCGCAGGTT